>Ga0209168_10000046_pt1 | contig 138446 bp, 149 predicted proteins | sample Coa_R1_FD_187156 | JGI IMG/M metagenome (GOLD analysis project Ga0209168, IMG submission 187156) | Surface soil microbial communities from Centralia Pennsylvania, which are recovering from an underground coalmine fire - Coalmine... | ecosystem: Environmental > Terrestrial > Soil >...
GATCGACACGCTGTCCTTCCGCTTCCGTGCCATCGAACGCGGCGAGATCATCGCCTTCCGGCACGATGCCACCACGCCCATCGTCTACTTGAAGCGCGTCATCGGACTTCCCGGAGACCGCATCGAGATCGTCGACGGTCGCGTGATGCGCAACGGCGTCGTCCTCAACGAGCCGTACGTCCGCTACCCCGATCATCGCAGCTTCCCGGCCGTCACCGTCCCGCCGGGAATGCTCTACGTCTTGGGCGACAATCGAGCCGACAGCGACGATTCGCGGGCGTGGGGCTTCGTGGCGAGCTCCGAGGTGATCGGTCAGGCGCTGATGGTCGTCTGGCCGCCGGAGAAGGTAGGCCGCCTGTGAGCCGTCCCCCCGTCCAATGGTTTCCCGGCCACATGGCGGCCGCGCTGCGCGACGTCGCTCGGCGGCTGGAGTTGGTGGACGTCGTGGTCGAAGTGCGGGACGCGCGGCTTCCCGTGACCAGCGCCAATCCCGCGCTGGCGTCCATGGTCGGCCGGCGGGCGCATCTCCTCGTTTTGGCAAAGGAAGATCTCGCCGACCCCGACAAAACGGCGCAGTGGCTCACGCATTTCCAGCGGCAGGGCTTGCGTTCGTCGGCCGTGCGTGGGAAGGAACAGCGAAGCGTCAAGCGCCTTGCCAACCTCATCGTCGCAGCCGGCGGCGGACGCCGTACCTTGCGAGCGATGGTCGTGGGCATACCGAATGTTGGGAAGTCGTCGGTGATCAACGCATTGCTGCGCCGAGCGGCGGCGAAGACCGAAGATCGGCCGGGGGTCACGCGAGACCTGCGCTGGTTTCGCGTTTCTCCGGAGTTGGAGCTCATGGATACGCCGGGCGTCTTGATGCCGAAGATCGACACGCCGGAGGCGCAGTGGAAATTGGCGCTCTGCGGCGCGGTCCCCATGGAGCGCTTTGACGCCGAGAGCGTGATCGCGGCCTTCGGTTCCTGGCTCGCCGAGCACCCCGCTCCCACGCACGAGGCCGTCCCAACCGATCTCACGGCGTTCGCCGCCGCGCGCGGCTGTCTGCGCAAGGGTGGGCAGGTGGACGTGGAGCGCACCGCTACGCTCTTTCTACGCGACTTCAATCAAGGTCGCTTCGGCCGCTTCACGTTCGACGAGGCCCCATGAGCCCTCGACGAACCGCACGCGCCACGGCCGCCCGCGAACGCCGCCGTTTGGAAGCGCTGAATTACCACGAGCGCGAGCTGTTCGCGCAGGGCGTCCGTTTCGTGGGCGGCATCGACGAAGTCGGACGCGGACCGCTCGCCGGCCCCGTGGTCGCCGCCTGCGTCGTCAGCGCGGAGCCGCTGTTGATCAAGGGTCTCGACGATTCGAAGGTCGTTCCGGCCGATCGCCGAGAGCTGTTGGCGGAGGAGATCCGCAATCGTTGCGTCGCCTGGGCCGTCGGCGCCGCGTCGGCCGAGGAAATCGATCGCCTCAACATCTTCCGAGCGACCCTTCTCGCCATGGAACGCGCCATCGCGGCTCTGCCGATCCACCCGGAGTACTTGCTGGTCGACGCATTGCGGATCCCTTCATTTACCGGAGAGCAGCGGGCCCTGGTCCGCGGCGACTCTCGTTCGTCCACCATCGCCGCCGCCTCCATCCTCGCCAAGGTCCATCGGGACCGCCTCTTGGTGGAACTCCACGAACGGTATCCCCACTACGGCTTCGCCGAGCACAAGGGGTACGGGACGCCCCGCCACGTCGAGGCGTTGCGGGCCCACGGCCCCATCTGCGAGCACCGCCGCCGCTTCGTGGAAGCCGTGCTCCGGAACATTCCGCTGCCCGGACTGGGCGAGGACGAACCTCTCGTCGACCTCTTGGCCGAAGTTGGCGAGACGCCGTGACCGGCGTCCTGGGCCGTGAGGGGGAGCGGCTCGCCGCCGAACACCTCGAGTCGCTAGGCTATCGGGTGGTGGCGCGCAACGTGCGCCTCGGCCGAGGGGGAGAGATCGACATCATCGCCAAGCATGGAGCGACGATCGTCTTCGTCGAGGTGAAGGCACGGGCATCGCGCAGCTTTGGTGCCGCGGTGGCGGCGGTGGATGCGCGAAAGCGCGCGCGCCTACGCCGGCTGGCAGAGGAGTGGCTGCAAACGGCTGCGCCGAACGCTTACGCGCGTTTCGACGTCATCACGATCGAACGTCTTGGAACTCGGACCATGGTTCGTCATCTCGAGGGAGCGTTTTGACCTCTTCTCCGATCGGCTCGATCATCGCAGGACGGTATCGCGTCGACTCGCTCATCGGCAGCGGCGGGATGGCGGACGTCTATCGCGGCATCGATATGACGCTCGACCGCCCGGTGGCCGTGAAGATCCTCACGGACCGCAGCGGCGACATCCGCCAGCGCTTCCTGCGCGAAGCGCAGTCGATGGCGCGACTGAATCACCCGAACATCGTCTCGGTGTACGACGCCGGCGAGGCGGACGGCGTTTCGTACATCATCATGGAGCTCGCCGAAGGGCAGACGCTGCGCTCCATGAGTGAAACGGGCGTCTCGATCGAGCGGGCGATCTCACTCTTCATCGACCTCTGCGAAGCCCTCCAATACGCGCATGGCCAAGGCATCATTCACCGGGACATCAAGCCCAGCAACTTGATGGTGCTGCCGTCGGGCATGCTCAAAGTGATGGACTTCGGCCTGGCACGCCGCACGACGGACGTCTCGATGTCCACGCAGGCCGGTGAGATCGTCGGCACGATCTCGTACCTTCCCCCCGAACGCTTCCTGGGCCGCGCCGGTGACGTCGCAGGGGATCTGTACTCGGTGGGCGTCGTCATGTACGAGCTTTTCTGCGGCCGTCTGCCGTTCGAGAGCATCGACGACGATCTGGTGGCCGTGATCTTCGCGCACATCAACCAGCCTCCGACCCCGCCGCGCAGCTTGAACGGCTCCATTCCCGAGGGTCTCGAAGCGCTGGTCTTGCAGCTGCTGGCGAAAGATCCCGCGCAGCGTCCTCAAAGCGCCGGCGAGGTCGCTGCTAAGCTGCATCGCTTGTTGGCGGGAGAGCGGCAGCCGGCAAGCGCGCCGACGGCTTCGGCGAAGGCTCCTACCGGGCGAAACACCGCGGATGACGGCGCCGCCGGCGTGCTATCGATGCTCGACTCGACGCTGCGCCCGACGCGTACGCTCAACCATGCCCTGGCGGAGGTGATGAACGGCATGCTGGCGACGCGCAATCGCCGCTACCAAGAAGCGGAAGGCGCGTATGTGTCAGCGATGGCAACGCTGGAACAGCTGAGCGGCCAAGAGCACGAATGGGCGAAGACGGCGCTGAAGTTCGCGCTCATGGTCTTGCAGAAGGCTACCGAGGGCCAAGTCTCGTCGCCCGAGGTCAGGCGCGCCGAACAGTTGCTGGAACGGGCGATCCCGATCTTTCACAAGGGACACATGCGCACGGAGCTGGCCGATACCGAGCGCATCCTGCAGGCCTACCGCCGTATTGCCAATCGCTATTCGTAGGACTTCATCGGTTTTTCGGCTCGCTTTGTGCAAGGAGGCTCGATGAGACCGCTACGCCTTCCCGTCGTCGCCATCGCGATCGCCGCTGCGCTTGCGTTTTGCATGCTCGGGGCCGTGAGCGCGGAGTCGATCTCAGCGCTCGACGCGTTCTCCGCGGTGTGGGAGACGATCGACAACTACACCTGTAAGATTGTCACGCACGAGACGAAGGGCACGGCCGTTCAAGATCGGACCTACAGTTACGCGTACAAGAAGCCGCACTTCGCAAGGATCTCCATCGATAGCGGCCCCGGCAGAGGCAGCGGCGCCGTGTGGCACGGCGGCGACACGGTCGTCGGTCACCAGGGTGGTCTGCTCAGCGGCCTCCACAAGACGGTGCCGCTCACCGATCCGCGGGCCACGAGTCTTCGCGGCGACACGATGGACACGGCCTCATTCCAGTATCTGCTCGACTACTTCCGCGCGAACCAGGCTCACGAGATACAGGGCGCGGGGCCCACGGTCGACGGCGCCGCGACGGAGAAGGTCGAACTCACCGTAGCCGACCCGTCGAAAACGGCCGGCATCACGCGCGATGTCCTCTTGATTTCCACGAAAACGCATCTTCCCGTCGTACGTCAACGCTTCGCAGGCAACGACCTGGTCAAAGAAGAGCGCTTCGTCGACGTGGTCTTGAACCCAGGACTCAAAGAGAGCGACTTCTAGGGCTCCTTGCACGCTGCTGTCGCCCGGCGTAGAGAAGCTCGTCTCTCGAGCAACGCTTGGCGGCACCGCGAGCGCGAACGGTGCCGCCTCGAGGCGTCATCGAGATGCCTTTGACGACGTGGCCGTTGCCTTGCGCACGACGCTCGAAGGATAGCCGGCGTTCGCCGTTGCCATGGTGAGCTGGCGATCCGTAACGCGCTCGTCGGAAACCGCCACCGTGATCGTTCTGGCGGACGTGTCCACGGCCACGACTCGCACGCCGCGCAGGCGCTGCAAGGACGTACGCACCGTGAGCGGGCAGCCTCCGCACTCCATGCCGGCTCCCTTGCGCAGCCTAAGGCAGCGAGGCGAAGCCGGCGATCTTGCTCCATGTCGCGGCCGGCGCGCCGTCGATATCGACGATGCGCCCGCGAGCGTCGATCAGGTAGTAGATGTCCGGGTAAGCGTGAGGATCGAGCGCGCGAGTTTGCGCGAGCGTAGCCTCACCCCAATACCAATTGGGCGATGCGGCCGCCATCCCGGCAGCCTTGCGGAACGCGGTCATCGGAGGACCCGGATAGCCGAGATCCTCGGCGACTTCCAACTGCACGACGCGCACGCCGCGGGCTCGCAGCTCGGCGATGTGCCGCGCCATGATGGCGGTTCCGCCTTGGCAGGAGGAGCACCACGTCGCCATGAGCCACAGCACATACGGGTGGCCGCGGAGCGCCCCAGGCGTGAGGGTTTTCCCTCCGATCAAGCGATACGTGAACGACGGCACGGAATCGCCGACGGAGAGATTCTCGGATGCGGCGACAGGCGGTGAGAACCAGGCCAAGAGGCCGAGCAGGATGCCGGCGGCCACGAGCCAGCGCACGCGCGGCCGATGGTTCAAATCAATCATGGTCAACGCTTCTCCGGCGCCAATGCGCAGCAAGAGGTGAGGTTGTAGGCGGCCAACCAGATCGAGAGCAGCACCAAGCCGATCGAGGCGGCGACGAATTCCCCGGCATGCAGGGCGAAGAATGCCTGGAAGATTCCGCTCGTGCGAAAGATCGTGGGTACCGAGACGCCCAGCGTCGCCAAGAGGAGCGGGATCGCCGGCGTGCAGCAGAGACCGCTGGGCAGGAGGCTCGCGATCAAACCGCCGATGCCCAACGCGCCGGCGCCTTTGCGCAACCCACCGTTTCCACCCGCAGCCGCCACGTTCATCGCGATGGCAATGGCGAAGCCGTACCCGAGAATCGCCGCCGCTAGAACTTGCCACGGCGTGAGAAATTGCAGCGCCGCCGGTGAAAGCGCGCCAAGCGTTCCCGCCGGCAGCGCGATGACGTAAAACGCGAAGACGAGGCTGCCTAAGCCCAGGGCGATGCCGAGCGATCGCGCAGCTGCCGGTCGAGAGAAGATCATGGTGAAGGCCGAGAGGAGCCGCCGCATCTTGGGATCGGTTACCGGTCGCTCTTCAGAGCCGGCCCCCCGGCTCCGCCAGTCGCGCGCAAGCGGCGATGTGCGCCGCATTGTCGGCTACGACTGCCTGAGCCAGCTCGAGGATTTTGCGAATGCGGCGATCGGTGAGGCGATAGATGATGCTGCGGCCTTCTCGCCTGGCATCGACGTATCCGCACCACTTGAGGCATGCCAGATGATTGCTCACGCGGCTCTGAGACAGCGCCAAGTGCTCGACGATCTCGCCGACCGAACGGGGACCATCGGCGAGGAGGCGCACGATGCGCAGGCGGATAGGGTCGGCCAATCCGCCCATGAACTTCGCATAAAGCTGGTCGGCGGATGCTTCGGGCGTCTCCGAGATCCTGGGGCGGAGTCTCAATTTGGCCATTTGACACGTAATATATCATGAATTTATGATGTGTCAACAAGCGCGCTACGACCTCGCCATCCTCGGAAGCGGCTCCGCCGCCTTTGCGGCGGCCATCCGCGCTCGCGCGCGCGGGGCGCGCGTGGTCATGATCGAGCGCGAGCGCATCGGTGGAACCTGCGTCAACACCGGCTGCGTGCCCAGCAAGTTTCTCCTACAGGCCGCGGAGCGTTACCACAGCGTCCGGAGTTGGGTGCGTGTTGGCGGGCAGAGCGCCTCCGGTAGGCTGGATATCGCCGCTCTGGTCGAGCAGAAGAACAATCTGGTCGCGCGGCTCCGGCGAGCGAAGTACGAAGACTTGGTCGATTACCACGGCTTCGAGCTCAGACGGGGGACGGCGCGCTTCGTCGATCACGCGACCTTGGAAGTCCAAGGTCAACTCCTCCGCGCGGCATCGTACCTCATCGCGACGGGAGCGCAGCCGGCAACTCCTCCGATTCCAGGGCTCGACGAAGCCGGCTATCTCACAAGCACGACCGCCCTCGAGCTGCGCGAGGCTCCGTCCCGGCTCGCGGTCATCGGCGCCAATGCCGTGGGTCTTGAATTTGGGCAGTACTTCACGCGCCTCGGCAGCAACGTCACCATCTTCGAGATCGCTGAGCGCATCGCGCCGTTCGAGGAGCCGGAGATCAGCGCCGCCGTCGCCGCGGCCTTGGAACGAGAAGGGGTCGCGCTTCTACCCGGGACCGCGATCACCTCCGTCTCGGTGAGCCCGAGCGGCAAGATACTGACCTTTGCGCGCGGCGGACAAACGGAGAATCTCGAGGTCGACGCCGTGTTGGTGGCTACCGGTCGGCGGCCAAACACGGCGCATCTGGGCCTCGACGCAGCTGGCGTGCGCGTGACCTCTGCGGGCGCCGTGCTGGTCGACGAGTATCTGCGCACCACGAACCCAGCGGTCTTTGCCGCCGGCGACGTGACGGGCGCGCCGCAATTCGTCTATGTCGCTGGATATCAGGGGGCATTGGCGGCAGACAACGCCGCGGGCTTGAATCGAGCCCTGCAGATGGACGCGCTTCCCCGTGTCATCTTCACCAGTCCGCAAGTCGCCGCTGTGGGGATCACGGAGCAACAAGCTCGCGATCGCGGAATCACGGTCAAGACGGCGGCTCTCGCCGTCGGCGATGCCGTGCCGCGCGCCATCGTCAATGGGACGAGCGGCGTAATCAAGATCGTCGCGGATGCCGATTCCGATCGCATCCTTGGCGTGCACATGGCGACTGAATCAGCCGCCGAGGTGATCCAGGCCGCGACGCTCGCCGTCAAATTTCACCTCACCGTCGCTGATCTGCTTGACACATTCCATCCCTATCTGACGATGAGTGAAGGACTCAAGCTGACCGCTCAAGCCTTTGAACGCGACGTCACTGCGCTTTCGTGCTGCGCAACGTGACGAGGCGAGAAGGCATGCGCTGCGAGAGCTCACGGCTTGGGGTAAGAGAACAGCATGAGGCAGTTCGATCTCGTCGTCATCGGCACGGGTAGCGCAGGCGCCACGGCGGCATTTGCCTGCCGGGAAGCCGGCTGGAATGTTGCGATCATCGATTCGCGCCCGTTTGGCGGAACGTGCGCACTGCGCGGCTGCGATCCGAAGAAGGTGCTGGTCGGGCTTGCCGAACTGGCCGACTGGAGCCGGCGAATGCACGCCAAAGGCATCACCAACGAGGTGCATGTCGATTGGCCGGCGTTGATGCGCTTCAAGCGATCGTTCACCGAGCCCGTGCCGGCTCAGCGGGAACGATCGTTCGCCGAGGCCGGCATCGTGGCGTTCCACGGCCGCGCACACTTCACCGATCGCACGACCGTGCAAGTCGGCGCGGAGAGTCTCGCCGCGCGCTTTGTGTTGATCGCCTGCGGTGCAAAGCCGATGGATCTGCGGATTCCCGGCGAGGAATACCTCACGACCAGTGAGGGCTTTCTCGAGCTCGATACCCTTCCAGACCGCATCGTCTTCGTGGGCGGAGGCTACATCTCGTTCGAGTTCGCCCACGTTGCCGCACGCATGGGCGCTCGCGTGCAGATCCTCCACCGCGGACAGCGCCCGCTGGAGGGCTTCGATCCCGATCTCGTCGAGCAGTTGACGAAGGCAAGTCGGGATCTCGGCATCGATATCCGCCTGGACACGGAAGTCTTCGCCATCGAGAGGCAGAACGGGACGCTTGTCGTTCGCGTCAAGCAATCCGGCACCGAAGAGCGCTTCACGGCCGATCTCGTCGTGCACGGTGCGGGCCGCTTCCCAGAGATCGACGACCTTCGTCTCGACGTCGCGGGCGTCGCGCGCACCAAGCGCGGAGTCGTGGTCAATGAGTACCTCCAGAGCACGACGAACCCGTCGGTCTACGCGGCCGGTGACGCGGCCGCCGGCCCCGGCCTCCCGTTGACGCCGGTGGCCGCTTCGGAAGGCGAGGTCGCCGCAGAAAACCTGCTCCACGGCAATCGCCGGACGGTCAACTTCAGAGGGTTGGCAAGCATCGTCTATACGGTCCCGGCGCTGGCCGCCGTCGGTCTGCGCGAGGCCGAGGCTCGGGAGCGGGGCCTCCGATTCCACGTCCGTCGAGGCGATACGTCCGGATGGTATTCATCGCGACGCCTTGGCGTCGAGCATTCCGGCTACAAGGTGCTCGTCGACGAACGGGAAGGTCTCGTGCTCGGCGCCCATATCCTTGGTCCGCATGCCGAGGAGCTGGCCAACCTCTTCTCCCTGGCGATCCACAGCGGCATTCCCGCGAAAGAACTCGGCCGTCCGCCGTATGCCTATCCGACCGGAGCATCCGACATCGAATACATGGTGTAGACAAGCGAAACTCCCACCCTCGCGGCGGGTCTCGGCGCTCCCTAGGCGTAGGCGGAGACTTCGCGGCGGAGCCACGTGTAGGTGGCGTGCAGGCCTTCGCGGAGGGTCGTCGTTGGAGTCCAGCCGATCGAGCGCGCAACGTCGATGATCGGCTTGCGCCGCTGCGGATCCTCGGGTCTCGCCGGCACGTACTCCGGGACGAACGCCACGCCTACGACGTCGGCGACGGCACGCGCGACTTCCTCGATCGTCACTTCTTCCTCGCTCCCGAGGTTTACGGGCTGAAGCGCGTTCAGCGGCGCGACCATCACCGTGAGCAGTCCCTGCACGAGGTCGTCGACGAACGTCATGCTGCGGGTCTGACGACCGTTGCCGTGAATGGGCAGCGGACGTCCCCGCAACGCGGCTTCGAAGAGCGCGGGGATCAAACGTCCGTCGCCCATCTGCATGCGGGGCCCATAGCAGTTGAAGATGCGCACGATCCTGGCGTCGAGATTGCGCCGCGTGGCGGCGACGGAGACGGCGGCCTCCGCGAAGCGCTTCCCTTCGTCGTAGCAGGCGCGCGGCCCGATGGGATTGACGTTGCCGAAGTAGCTTTCGGGCTGCGGATGGACCACGGGATCGCCGTACACTTCAGACGTGGAAGCCAGCAGCAAGCGCGCCCCATGAACGAGCGCAAGATCGATCAAGCGCATCGTTCCGATCGCGTTGACGGCCAGCGTCTCCCACGGATGCGCGCCGTAGGCCTCGGGACTCGCCGGCGAGGCCAGGTGGTAGATCTCCGTAATCGGCTCTGACGTCGCTTCTCGCACGGCCTGCGCGACGTCGAGCTCGGGAGCAGTCAGGTCGGCGTAGACGAACGTCGCCTCGCAGCGCGAGATCGCGCCGGCGAGGTTGCCCAGCCGACCCGTCGAGAGATCGTCGATCACGACGACATGTGAACCGCGAGCAACCAAACGATCGACGAGATGGCTGCCGAGGAACCCCGCGCCACCGGTAACGATGACCGCCATGCCTCACGTTCTCCTTGCGACGGCAAGGAGACCGTTTCCATGACGAGGCTCACTCCAACCGTCGACCGTTGAGAGTAGATACCACATGGGAAGCATCGTCTGCGCCACGCGATTGCCTTGGCGCGCGAGCGCGAAGCCTTCCCAACCCAGCGCCCCGAGCGTCCCGAACGTGTAGCGAACGCGAACGTCGGCGTACCCTGCACGCCGGAGCAATCCCGCCAGCTGGCCGAGGCCATATCCATCACGAACGTGATCGTGCTGCTCCTCGAATTCGGCGAGGAAGCGGCGCTGCGGCGCGGCCGGCGTATGCAGAATCAAGGTGCCGCCGGGATTGGTCGCTTCCCAAAGCGAGGTGAGGAAACCGACGTCGTCCTCGACGTGCTCGAGCACGTCCACCGAGGTGATCAGGTCGAACGTCTCTCCCAGGCGATCGGGAAGCGTGCGGCGATCGAATTGCATCCGGGCACGCGCGGCGATGCGCGCGTGCAGGCCGCGGCAATGCTCTACTAACTCGGGCTCGTAATCCACCCCGACGATCCGGGCGCTCGGCCACCGGCGGTGCATAGCGAAGCACAGCTGCCCGCGTCCGCATCCTGCGTCGAGGATCGACGCCGGGGCGGGAACGGTCTGCAACGCCTGCTCGACGGCATGGTAGCGCACGCGCGCACCGAGATCGTACGTTCCGAACAGGCGGTGCGCCAGCCGCCGCAGCGCCGTCGGCGCCGTGACGTGTTGTTCCCAGCCGTAGGTCATTGTGGTCATGTTTCCTCCGAACATGCGGCGGCGGTAAGCGCCGTGTGGAGCGCCTCCGCCGCCGCATCGAGAGAAAAGGAGCGCGCAGCCCGCGCGCGCCCCCTCTCCGCGTAGCCACGACCGGTTCTGGGTGAGAGCACCGAATCGATGGACTGCGCGAAGCCTTTGACGTCGCCTTCCTCGACCAAGATGCCGGCATCGCCGACCACCTCGGGGATGGCGCCGCTAGCGCTTGCCACCACGGGAACGCCGGAGGCCATGGCCTCGATGAGCACGCGTCCGAATTGCTCGGACCACGTGCGAGACGTGCGTGAAGGCAAGACCAAACAATCGAGCGCCCCGATCACGTCGGCCGCGCGATCCGCAGGCAACGCACCGAGAAAGCGAAGGCGCGCCCCCAATCCGGCTTCGCGAGCTTGCGCTTCGAGCGCCCCGCGCAGCGGACCGTCACCGACGATCACACCGTGGACGCCTCGGAGCAAAGCCAGCGCGTCGATGAGCGTGTCCACGCCCTTCTCCGGCACGAGGCGACCCACGTAGCCGACCAACGGCCCACTCAAACCATGCAACGCGCGAACCTCGCCACGCCGCTCCGCCGAGAGGGGCTGGAGGTCCGTCGCGAACGGCATGGCCACCATCGGCCCGTCGAAACCGCGCCGGCGCAACGTCTCCGCCGCCTGGTCGCTGGTCGAGACGGCGGCGCCAGCCGTGCGCAAGACAGCGCGCTGAAGCATCGAGAAGGGCGGCGGGTAGCGCTTGAAGATGTTTTGGATCGCAAGCACCACCAAGCCCGCCCCCGTGCGTCGCGCCGCGCGGGCCGCCTGTCCCGCGGCGAAGCCCGCGGGATCCTCGTCGACGTAGATCACCGCCGTGCGATCGCGCGAGATCAACGTCGAGAGACTCCCCTCGAGCACGTAACAATTCGAATGGGCGCGCCCCCAACGCCGCCAGGCCGCCACGCGTACGCCGCTGTCCGCAGGCTCGTCTTCCGCGCGAAGATCTCCCAGCGGAGTGGACCACCGCGTGGGAACCACTAGCGTCACGTCGACGCCGCGCCGCGCCAGCGCGCGATAGACGAGACGGTTGGATGCACGAATCATCGCGTGCCCGACCACGACTGCCTGCATCAAGCCTCGCCCTCGACGCGCTTGGGAATCGCGATGGCGCCCGAGAAGAGCCAAAACGCCTGCGAGACGGGTGCATAGTCGAAGGCACCCTGCGTCAGGAAAGACGCCGTCAAGAGTCCGACCTGCGCGGCCGCCATGCCCGCGTACGTAGCCTGCGTCTCGACGCGCCGGGCCGAGCGCATCGCGCGAAACGTTAGCGTGAGAAACGAGCCCTGCACGGCAACGAGCAGAATCAGACCGAGCGGGCCCGTCTCGTACAAGTACGCGAGATACAGGTTGTCGACGGCCAGGGACGAGTTCTTGCCGCCGGTGCCTTGGGCACGAAACTTGCCTCCCGCACCCGTGGCGCCCAGACCGATGCCGAGCGGCTTGGTTACGACCGAATTCAACACGATGTTCGCGCTGTGGGTTCGCGTATTCGCGGCGTAGCCGGTCGCATCGGGGCTCAGCCGATCTTGCACGGTTCCGCCGCTGAGCTTCATGCTGAGAGGCAGCGCGAGGACGAAGAGCGCGGCCATCAACCATGCCACGCGGCGCATCGACGGGTTTGTGAACGCGATGACCATGAGCGCCAGGGAGCCCACGGCGGCGCCCAGCATCGCGGAGCGCGCACCGGCGAACATCATCGCGATCATCATGATCACGATCGCTCCGGAGAGCATCACCGTGACCATGCCGCGGGAACGGGCCAGAGCGGCGCTCGCATAAATGATGCCGAAGGAACACGCCAGGCCGAGCGCTTCGGGATCCACGAGCGTTCCGTAGGACCGATAGATCACCGCCGTCGCGCCGGGAATGACCGAGGCCAGCGGATTGAACGTGACGTAGTGGCGGCTCGCCGTCTGCAAGCCGCCGGCGATCTGCAGCCATGCATCGCCCATGAAGTACTGCACGATGCCGATGAAGGCGGCGAACGTGATTCCGGCGATAACTAGGTTGGCCGCATTGATGAAGCGCTTCGGCCCGTCGAAATAGACGACACCCACCACGTAGAGCAATGCGAACAGCGCGTGGGCACGGAAGCCGGCGATGGCGGCGCTGAGGCTCGTCGACGGATTGACGATCTGCACGGCCAGGAATGCGATGAAGCATCCCCATACCCAAACGCCGCGCCACGATCCGTGCGGACGGAGGTCTTGCCGCACGGCCAGCGCCGCCAGCATGCCGATCAGCGTCAAGCCGAGCGTGATGTCTTTGAGCATGTATGTGGCCGTCGACGCGTGAACGATCTTGATGAAGCCGTCGATGCACGAGATCACGATGAGCGCGGCAATGCCGAAGCGCCATGCGACCACGAACCAGAGCGCTACGGAGAGGAACGCTAGCGCCCCAACGGTATTCGTCGAGCCGAAGCCGACGCCCACCGCTACGCCGCCTGCCATGAGAGTGATCAGAACGATGACGCCGATGGACACCGGCGACAAGCGTTCAGAGACTTGCTGCATAGCGTACGCTCCGTTCAGGGACATGAGCCACGATGCGCTCGGCGATCTCACGCCAACCGTACCGCCGCTCGTAGATTGCTCGCGCGCGATCGCCCATAGCGGGACCGTCGACGGCTCCCGTCAACAGCCGCGCGACTCCCTCGGCGAAAGCCGCCGGCTCCGCGGGAAGGCGCAGCTGGCACTCCGTCAGCGGCGCGAGGTCGTACGGCGTCATTGCCGCGGCGATCGGAAGACCGTGCGCCATCAAGGCCAAGAGCGCGCCGCTCGACGGGATGCTTCCTTCCTCCGCCGTATGGAGCGCGACATCGGCAGCGAGCAACTCCGCCGTGATCTCCTCGCGCGGCAGCGCCCCGCGCAGGTGCACGCGGTCGCTCAGCCCCAGCTCCACGGCGAGGCTTCGGCTCGCGTCGGCATACTCAACGTCGAAGATGCGCCCGAGCACGTGCAGCTCGGCGTCGCAGCCGTCACGCACGAGGTTCGCCAGCGCGCGAATCTGAAGCTCGATGCGCCGGCGCGGCATGACGACGCCGAACGTCACCAGACGCGCACGACCATCGATTCCGGGACGCCGTCTCTGATCGGCCGCCGGTTCCACGTTGGCACCGATCGGGACGAGCGAGAGCCGGTGACTCGCAGCGGGAACTTCCTGCGCGATCCGCGAGCACAATGCTTCGGTCGCGACGCAAAGCGTGTGCGCGCTGGAAAGCACCAGGCGATCGCGCATTTGCAGGAAGCGCCGCTTCGCCGAATTGCGTATACCCGCGCGCTCCGCATGGAAGGCTTCGTGCGCGATGGTCGCCACGTGGATGCCGCGGGAGCGCGCCATCATGGTGAGCACGACCGGCGCCATTGAACTCGCCCCGAAGAGGAACGGCGTGTACTCGATCACCAGCAGGTCGGCTCGCGCAGCGCTGATGCACCGGCAAGCGTCACGAATCGCGCCGGTGTTCCAGGCAGCGCCGACGACGCGGATCTCGTACGAAGCGGATCGGGAGCGCTCAGTCCCTTCCGTCAGCACGATCACGTCGTGCCCGGCTTCGGCGAAAGCGAGGGCAAGGTGTTCCGCATGGTCGCCGACGCCGTCGTAGCTCGGCGGAAAGCGCGGTGCGACGAGGACGATGTTCATGCCGGAGCCACTCCTCGGCGGACGATCAGGATGACGGGCAAGAGAACGGCGAGATAGGCTCCCGTAGAGACCGCGATGCGCCACAGCCCGTGCTCGGCCGGCGTGAGCGCGGCGGCGACGAGCCCGGCGACACCGGCAACCGCGACGCCGGGAAGCGGCGCGCGCACGTTGCCGACATTGGCGCGGATCCACGTGGCGAAGGCAACCAGCTCTACGACTTCCGTCAAGACCGTTGCCATAGCGGCGGCCATGGTGCCGAGGTGCGGAATCATCAGCACGTTCGCCGCCACGTTGACGGCCGCGCACAGCGCAAAGACCGCCACCGCGCTGCGCTGTCCGCCTGTGGCGTTGATCAACGCGATCGCGATGGCGTTCATCGCCATCAGCACCGGCATCGGCGAGAGCGCTCGGAGCAACGGAGCCGAGCCGGCGAATCCCGAACCGAAAACGATCGACGTGATGGCCGATGGAGCCACGGCGAAGGCAACGGCGATCGGCGCGACGGCGGCTACAACCAGCGTGACGGCTTTGCCGCCGAGCTGCAACAGCGGCCGGCGATCGGCGGATCGCGAAAGCTGCGCGGCCGCCGGAAAGAAACTCGATGCGACGACGCCCGGCGCCGAGCGCGGCGCCTCCATCACGCGATATGCCGCGGAGTAGGCGCCTATGGCCGCGTCGGCGACACCGAACGCGCGCAACAGCAAGACGTCCACACGGAAAAAGATCAGCGTGAGCAACCCGCTTGCGGCAAACGGCAGGGCGTGACGCGTCATGGTCATGGCGGCAGCGCGTCTCGGCAAGACGGGACGTACGGCACGAGCGGCGGCAATCGTTGCGATCGTCGCCGTCAGCAACGATGTTCCGCAGGTGGCGGCGGCCGCCCACGTGACCGTCGGCGCGAAAAACGCGACGGCGGCCACGGCACACAGCATCACCACGCGCCCCAGCGAGAGGATACGGGCCTCGACGAACATCTGCTGCCGGCCACGGAACAGCGCCAGCGCCTGGGCCGTCATCCCGTCGGCGCAAGCGCCGCAGAGCAACAGCATGGCCGCGGTCGCCGTGGGACCGCTGAATCGGAACAGCGGGAGAATCAGGAGCCCCAGCGCGATCACGGTGACGCAGAGAACGAGATGGGCGGCGTATGCCGTCCAGAGAAGGCGGCCTGCCGCGCGCGGGGCACGTGCCACCTCCCTCGCCGTGAAGTATGCCAGACCCGCGTCGGCAAGCACGGCGCAAAGCGCTCCGAACGCGACCGCCGCCGCATAACGGCCATAACCGTCGGCGTGGAGGAAACGGGCCAGGACGATCGTCGTCGTCAAGCCGACGACTTTCCCGACGGCCTCGGCGCTGCCGAGGTTGGCCGCGTTTCGGAGCACGCGCGCGAAATGCGTCACGCCTGCGCGCCCACCGTGAGGCGGACGGGCTCCGCCGCCTCCTCGGCCACGCCGTCCGTCAACGGTTCGGTGTCGGGCGTCGCGCGTCCATGCTTGCGCGTCTCGTCCGCGCCCGTGGCTATGACGCCGAGAATGCGCGCGCCGACGCGATCGAGCGTCTGGAGCGTCATCTTATCGGCCGGCTTGGGGGCTCGCCCGAGGCGAACGGCCAGCAACACGCCATCGGCAAAGCGCGCGAATTGCAGACCGGCCATGCCGATCGGAATCGCCGCCGAGTCGACGATCGTGTACTGGAATCTCGCCCGCAGGTCCGCGATCAAGCTCTGCATGCGGTCGGCGGAGACCAACGCGGGGAAGCGCCGATCGGCGATGGAGATCACCTCGAGGTTCTTGACCACGCCGTTCTGTCCGGACGTCGCGATGCGGTCGAACTGTGTGACGGGCGGAATCGCCTCCATGCCGAGGCTAGCCGCGACGCCAGGGTTCTGCCAGTTCGTGTCGACGAGCGCCGTCACGTAGCCGCACTCGGCGAGCGCCCGTGCGAGTCCGCTGGCGACTTCCGTCTTCCCGTCGCCCGCGAGTGCCGACGAGACGACGATCACCCCCGGTGGACTCACCGTCGCTTCGATCGAAGCGCGCAAGAGTCGATGGTTTTCATTCAGGGCGTGCAACATGCTCATCCCTCCACAGATGATTGGTGCCGCTAGCTGCGACCGAACGTCGCGATCACCGGACGTCCGTACAAATCCTCGACGTTCCGAGGAGTGCGGAGACGCGTATCCGTGATCTCGAGCAAGAACGCCAGCGTGATGCCGAGGACGAGGAACCCCAGCACGGCTCCGGCGATCAGCACGGCAGCGTGCTTGGCAACCACGCTCTCCGCTCTGCGAGCGGGATCGATGACGACCACGGAACCGAGCGCCGCAGCCTCGGCCTGATCGGCTAGCGTCGTCGTCAGGCGCATCGCCATGGCTTGATAGGCCGCATCGGCGGCGTCACGGTCGCGTCGCAGCTGGGCGATCTTCACGCCGACGCCGGGAATCTGCGCCAGATGATCTTGCTCCTGCGCGATTTCCTGATCGATGGCCGTTAGTTGCGCGCGATCGGCCGCAAGAACGGCGTCCGTCTGACCTTTCTGGCGGATCAGCGACATATAGGTCGCGCTATTGACCGGCGGCTGCGCGGATGCGGCTTTCTGCGCTTCGTTCAGGGCATCGTTCTCCAGCTTCACCTTCTCCTGGAGTCCCGGAAAGCCCGGATATTTGTCCGTGTACTGCGAGCGATCGATCTGGAGCTGCGCGGCGTCTTTGCCCTGCTGCGCGCGCAGCGCCTGGTAGGCCGGATCGCGCAATGCCAGCTCTTGGTCGATGAGGGGCTTGAACTGCGCGAGCTCTTGGCTGGTTATTTCTTCTTGCGCTTGGTGACCCCGCATCACCGCATCGATCTGCGCGCGCTGCGCCTGCAAGGCCAAGAGTCTCGAGCTGATCGTTTGCGATGCCGATTTCTGAGCGATCACGGGATCCTTGACGGCAGCTTCCTCGAGTTTCCTATCGAGCTGCTCCATGCGCGCTCGCTGGGACGCCATGCCGTTGTTCAGAAACTTCTCGAGCTCCGTGTAGCGCGTTGCGGAGATCTCGCGATAATACTGCACCAAACTATTGGCCAGGGCGTTCGTGAACAGGACGGCACGGCGCGGATTACGATCTTGGTATGAGATCGGCATGACGTTCGATCCCAACGAGATCTTCGCGCTGATCCGTGACTGGATCACGGAGAACGGCACGTGCATCTGCAGCTGCTTCTCCGCGCGCCCGATGACTGTCTCGCTTTGCACGAGCGTCGGCATGTCGAGGTTGCTCATCGCCGGGTCGCGACCCTGGGCGCTGCTGACGATCATCGTCTGTGCCGTGGCTTGGTACTCGCGCGGCGCCAACAAGAACGCAGCGACACCCAGCAACACTCCGATCAGCAGGACGTAGAAGATGGCCCCACGCCGCCGCCACAGGATGTCTAGGGCTTCTCTGAACTCCATTGCTATCTACCTCTCTCACCCAGCCACGGCCAGGTCGCTCTGAACAGGATCGAGGCTCCGCCCCACGCCGCGGTAGCGCAGACCGGCGGCCGCGAAACGCTCGGGGTCGAATAGATTGCGTCCGTCGACGACGACGCCGCGACGCAGGCGCATCGCGAGCGCCGCCGGCTCCACTTCTCGGAAGGATGGCCACTCCGTCAAGACCAGCAGCGCATCGGCATTGTTGGCGGCGTCCAGCGCGCTCGGCGCGATGCGGCATCCCTCGGGAAGCATAGCCGTGCGAACCGCGGGATCGTAAGCGACGGGCCGCGCGCCACGTTCGACCAGATCGGCCAGGACCCGCAGCGCCAGCGAATCGCGGACGTCATCGGTGCCGGCTTTGAACGCCAATCCCCATACGGCGACGGTCATGCCCCGCAGAGAACCGAGCTCGCGCTCGAGCGTGTCGACGATGCGCTTCGGCTGCGCGTTGTTGATGCGCAGCGTCGCGCTCAGCAATTCATATCCCATGCCGAACGATCGCGCCACGTGACGCAGGCTCCTCACGTCTTTCTCGAAGCACGGTCCGCCGAATCCGATGCCCGGCGCCAGGAATGCGCTGCCGATGCGGCGATCGTAGCCGACGCCGCGCAGCACCTCAGCGGCATCGGCACCGACTTCGCCGCACAGGTTGGCGATCTCGTTGGCGAAGCTGATCTTCAGAGCCAGGAACGCATTCGAAACGCCCTTGATCAACTCGGCGTTGCGTATGCTTGTCAGGAGCACGGGGGCTTCGAGCGACTCGAAGAGCGCGGCGTATGCGGTGGCCGTGTCGATCGACTCCGATCCCACGACGATGCGGTCGGGGTGGAGGAAGTCGTGCAGGGCCGAGCCTTCGCGGAGAAACTCCGGCGCGTAAATGACGCGCGCTCGCCCATCGAGAACGCGCGCCAGCTCTTCGGTGGTCCCCGGGGGCACGGTGGAGCGAACGGCAACGATCGTCGAGGGCGCCAACGGTGCCGCGAGCAGCGCGTTGACGGCCGCGTGCAACGAGCTGAGATCCGCCGAACCGTCCTGCTTGGACGGCGTTCCGACGGTCAGAATCACGAAGCGCGCGCCGGCGACAGCCGCATGGAGGTCGGTCACGAAGGAGACCATCCCCGTCGCGAGATGGCGGCGCAAGGGCTCGTCGATACCAGCCTCGCGATATGGAGTTATTCCCGCCCGCAGTCCGGCGATGCGTTCCGTCATGATGTCGTAACCGACGACGCGGCATCCCAGCTCAGCCAAGCCGATCGCGCTTGCCATGCCGACGTAACCGGTCCCGACGATACAGATATTCTTGGGCATCGTGCTCCTCTTGAGCCAGAGTCAGTAGGCGCCTCGCGCCGAGATGACGGCTCCCAGCGTGCGGGCCAGCAAAGCACCATCCGTCATGGGAGAGGCGCGGCGAATGTATTCCAAATCCAGCTGCGTCGCTTCCGGACGATCGAGCGGTACCGTGGAGCGGTACTCCGTCTGCCAGATGCACGTGATGCCCGGCGTAACGAGATGGCGAACGTGTTGCCACGATTCGTAGCGTGCAACGATGAACGGCATCTCCGGACGCGGCCCCACCAGGGCCATATCGCCGCGCAAGACGTTCACGAGTTGCGGGATCTCGTCAATAGAGAGCCTCCGCAGCCAGCGACCCACGTGAGTAACGCGAGGATCTCCGTCTCCGCGTGGCGTGTACTCCGAGCCGCACTTCTCACGCTTCATCGTACGCAACTTGTAGATGGTGAAGATGCGCTCGAAGCGACCGACACGCGATTGACGAAAGATCACCGGGAAGCCGTCTTCGAGGACGATCGCGATCGTCGCCGCAACCATCACCGGGGCGAGGAGGATGAGCGCGACGAGCGCGATCACCACATCCATCGTCCTGCGAAGGTGACGGTATCCGGACCGCTCTCGGTACACGAAGTACGTTGGGCGTTGCATCCCGGTCCCTAAAACTTCCCGTTCGGGAAGAACCAGCGCAGTGAGATGATGCTTGCGAAGACCGAACGGAAATCGATCTTGTGTCCTTCAGGGACGAAGACCACGTCACCGTCGGTGAGCGCGGGATCCTGCGAAAGATCGCCGTGCGTCAGCGCCGTGATGTTATAGGTCTTCTTCTGCCCGGCATGCATCACTTCGATCTTGCGAATGTCGGCCCACTGACCGGGACCACCCGCCTGATAGATGGCGCTGAGGAGGGTGAAGTTGTTGCGCAGCGTCACGACGCCGGGATGGCCCACCATGCCGACGACCTCGACTTGCGCGGCCTCGGGCACGTCGAGCACGTCGCCGTTCTTTGCCGCCTCCTGCAGACTCGTGCCGGCAAGCGCGAGCGCCTGACGGTTACCGTCGCGGTCGAGCACCGCTTGCGTCATCGCCGCGTTTTGCGTCGGACCGCCGACTTGCTGAATCGCATCGGCCAGCGGCTCACCGGGATCCAAGTATGCGAAACCCGGATGCTGGACGGCGCCGCCCACTTTGACGGCAACCGGCTTGTTCACGAGCGCGATCGTGTCGCCAGGTTGGAGCGCCGGGCCGCCTTGTCCGGCCGCAGCCAGCTGCTGCAAGTTGTACGGCCCCATCACCTTGCCGTCACGCTCGACCTTGACTTTCGTGATGTCCACACCTTGGCCGATCTGGCTGCCGGCAAGGGCGCTCACCAGCGTGTCGCCCGGACGATAGGTCAAGTTGCCGCCGGGGCCGCCGTTGAGAAAGATCGTCGGGTTCTGCGAAACCAGACGCACGTCGACGGCCGGCTTGATCACGTATGGCTGGAGAGCCACGACGATCTTCTGCGCCAGCTGGGACGGATCCAACCCTTTGGCGTCGACCTGTCCCGCCAGAGGCAACGAGACTCGTCCGCTGGCGTCGATCGTGGCGCTTGCCTGAAGCTCCGGATGGTTGTAGACGGTGATCGCGAGCTGGTCGCCCGGGTGAAGCGTGGCGAGCGCCGGGCTCCCAACGGCCAGGACGGCCAAGGCGATGACCGCGATGCGAGTCGGTCTCACGTTGATACCTCGCGTGCTAGGTGTGGAACGTCGCCAACGGCGCAACGGACCAATCGACCTGTTGTGGGAATGGCGGCGAGAGCGGATTCTGGACCGCCGAAGGCTGACCGGTCGTGGTGTCGATGACGACGTTGAGCCACTGATGGTCGGAGTCGATCAGCATCACTTGATACGCCGTGTTCGGATACAGATTGGAAGCTGCGATCGTGATGCTGGTATGCGGCGTGATCGCCACTCCAGAAACGTGCGTATGGCCCGTGCCGTACGTCGTCAGAAAATTCAAGAAGTACTCAACCGCGCCGGGAAGCGCCGTCCAGGTGACGGTGACACTGTGGTCGGGATTCACGGTCGCGATGGGAGCGGATTGACGCCCCAACGTCGTCGCCGTGTTGATCGACGCGCTCGTCGCGGTCACCGTTGACGCGTTGTTCTTCCACGGCCCAATGGTGTAGGTGTACGGTCCTGTCACGGGAGCCGCGCCCGTGCGAAACGGGATCAGCACCACCGTGGCCGCCGCCACCGTGTTGTACACGCTGCCGCCGTTCCAACCGCCGGCGGCGATCTTCGCGCCGGGTGGATTCGGAAGATTGGCTTTCGCGCCAGTGTCGTTGCACTGACAGCTGCCCGTCGAATCACGGTAGCTCATCAGAAAGCCGGTGCTGGGCGTGATCGCCGTCGGGCTGGACGTTCGGGCGATGGTGGCCGTGCCCGCGACGATCTGTGCCGAGAATGAGCTCGAGGATTGAGGCGTAAGACCCTGCGGCGTCAGGCTCTGCGGTGCGCGGGCCGCGCTCTGCAGCGTCACGCCGGCGTCGGCATAGAGAACCTGCAGCAACTCGGTGTTGTTGGACGAGATCCCAAGCGGATCGCCGGCGACCAGCGGAGCAAACGGCGCGGTACCGACACTACCTGGGTTGGACGGAATGCTAGAACTGACCGCGCCTCCTCCTCCGCATCCGGCGAGGAAAAGCGCGAGCGCCGTGCCGAGGGTCATCCCAAGAGCAACTCTGCGCAATAGCGACATGAACGATACCTCCGTTTGTCGTCGTCTCATGGTAGCGTGGGGGGTATCGCGGCCGGCAGGTGCGCGCGGACCAACAGCCGTGGAAATGCGGCCTCTCCTGCGTGTGCAGGAGTCCTAGGGAGCGTTAGGTCCGAGTCCTCATGCGCAGGCGATACGCGATCGCCAAGCGAAGCCGGAGCAACATCGCGCGCAACGGCGACGACGGCCGAGGTAGCGTCCGGCCATGACGGCGGGCTGAACGCACGATGCCGACGATGACGTCGAACGGCACGCGTTCGCGCTGGCCGACGCTGGCGTCACCAGCGGCGAGAACGATTCCGCTCTCGAGCCCGATGACGCGATGAGCGAGCATGCGCCCGCTATACGGGAACACGATCACGTCGCCCAAACGAGGCCGGCCGGTGCGGGGCTCGACGAAGAGCTCATCGCCTTCGCGCAACGTGGGATGCATGCTGCCGCCGATGAGCCATACCAGGCATGGCTCGGTGGGGGCGGCAAGCTGCACGATCTCATCGAGGTGAGGAACGGCGCTTTCGGCGACAGTGCCATCAGGCACGACGCGAAACGATCTCCAAGACCGCGGCCGCGGCTTCCTGGGGTGGCCCGGCGACGAGTTCATAGACGGAGACGCCCTTGAGGGCAGCCTCGACCCTATCCAAGATCGCGAGGCCACGCTCCGCTCCCATCACGTTGGGAAGAAGCGCGAGCATCGCCTCGGCGTCGCCGAGCTTACGGACGCGCGTGTAATCATCTCGTCCGGCCAGGACGAAGACTTCGCCGATTGGAGCTTGCTCTGCCCATCCTTCGACGAAGATCCCCGCAGGATCGAAGGCATCCCATTCCAAGTGGAGGACGCTCAAGCCCAGGAACCGCCGCGTTCCCGGGCGTGCGGAGAGCAAGCGCGGAAACGCCTCTACCGTGCCGTTGCCGATATTGAAGAGCGCGAACTCGTCGGAGAGCATCTGTTGTCCACGCACGGCCAACAGCAACGAGAGCGTGAGCGTGCTCTTGCCCGCGCGGCTCGGTCCGGCGATCACGACCGCTTTCCCGTCGAAAACCAGCGCGCCGGCATGGCAGACGACCAGCTCGGGACGTCGCGCGAAGATGCGCCGGTTGACCTCGAGCATTGCCCGCCCTTCGATCAGCTCCGGCGTGAACGTACGCTCTCCGAAGGTGGTGTCGTTCTGACAGCAGCGTACGACGTCATCGTCGATCACGACGTACGGCTCGTCCGTCTGCGAGACGACGAACGCGTTGACGTCGGCCACCTCTTCGTCGTCGACCAACATGCGCCGATAGCGTCGAGCCTGGAGCAACGCCACTCGCTCGTCGTCGGCGCCGAAGGACAACGTGATTCCGGCAATCCGGTGGCGTATGCTCGGCGTAGCCTGGTGCGGGGACTCCGTCCGAGCCCCTGCCATCGTCAAACTGCAATCCTTCTGACGAGGCCGTCTTCCACGAAACGCTCGAGGATCTCGTGCACGTCATGGTCGACGTCTTGATCCGTAATGTCGTAGCGGGAGCGCAAGAAGTTCACCAAGTCTTCGGACGTGGCGCGGGAGCAGTGCTCCAAGAGGTCGCCGGCCGTCTGGTTGAGGACGTGAACCTTCTCGTTAACGCGATCGTGAACGAGCATCTCTTCGCCCGCTCTACGCAGCTCCAGATGATCGACACGTTCGTACAGCATCGCGTCTCCTAGCCGTTCTGATAGTCGAGAATGGGGTCATGGAAATTGACGTATGTCGACTGGAATGCAGCGACGGTGCCTAGTACCTCGCGCTCCGTGAATGACGCGCGAATGACAGGTGATTCGTAGGACGATTTCATGACGGCGTCACGCCCCCTCCAGGCGACCCGAAGCCCGCAGCCGCCGCGGCAAAAATGTCGGGAAGTCGGTACGAGCTGATAATGCTCGGTCTGCAATATCTTCGCATGGTCACTCCCTCAGGCGAGCGATTGTACAACGATTCTACGAATGGGCTCGGTTGTCGCAAAGGGCCGAAAGGGGTGCGACCTGGGCCCGCTCTCGTCCTCACACGTAGGACAAAGAGCCTACTCGCTTCGCGTGCCCCACGGCAACCACGAACGCCGTCAACGCGAGCGGGATGCCGATGGCCGCGAACGCCAGCAGAATCGAGAGGTGCGGCGAGATAGCCGTGATGCCCGCGCCCAGCAGGACGGCCTCCCGCAGAGCGTTGAGGGCATGCGTGGCCGGGAGAATCGCGGCGCAGACTTGGAGGGGATGCGGGAGCACGGCAACGGGGTAGAAGACGCCGCTGAGCAGGCTCGTTGCGCCGGCGATGACGGAAAGCAGCGAGTTCCCTTGGCGGAAGGCGACCACGGATGCCGCGACGAGGATACCGATCGGCGATGTGGCGGCGACGGCCAGGATCAAGGCGACAAGCGCCGCGGGCACGTCGGCGCGGTGGAGATCGACGCCGAAGAGCACGGCGCCGAAGATCAGGTAGACGATCACCTGAATGCCTGCAAAAGCGAAGGACCACGCGCTGGCCGAGAAGACGATGGCCGGCACGCTCGCGCGCGTCACGAGCATCGCTTCGAGGGTCCCCGCCGTCTGATCGGTACGAACCGCCGTGGCGAACGATTCGAGGGCCACGGCTTGAAAGCGCGCGAAGACGAGCCCGACCAGCGCGTACGCGAAATAGTGACCGTGGAAGGTATGAAGCGACGGTGCCGAGCTCTGATCGAACGTCCTACCGATGAAGAAGAACATGCTGGCGAAGAAGATCATGGAGATCAGCTGGATCAGCCAAGAGAACGGCGACGTCGAGCGCTGCATGACGTCGCGACGGGCGAACGCGTAGATCAACTGCAGCATCAGGGGCCTCCTACCAGATGGAGGAAGCTCCCCAGCGCACCTCCGCGCTCGGCTTCGGGCGTGAGGGCCTCCAATTCGTACGGCGTCCCTTCCGCCACTACCCGTCCTTGGCTGAGCACCAGCAAGCGATCGCACAGGGACCACGCTTCGTCGAGTTGGTTGGTGGCGATCACCACGGTGCGTCCGTCACGTCCGACGAGCTCCTCGCGGACGAAGCGGCGCAGACGCAGCGCCGAGACGGGATCGAGCGCCTTCGTCGGCTCGTCGAGGACGAGGATCGGGGGATCGGGGAGGAGCGCGCGCGCGACGTTCAGCCGCTGCCGCATGCCCGTGCTATAGCCTTGCACGACGCTGTCCAGGCGATCGGCGATTTCCAAACGCTTTGCCGACTCGTCGATGCGCCGCTCGAGCACTCGGCCACCCAATCCCTGGAGGCGTCCGAAAAATCGCAGGTTCTCGCGCCCGGAGAGACGGGTATAGAACGAGCGCTCCTCGGCGGGGCATAGTCCGATCGACGCCCGCACGGCCGCCGGCTCGCGAGCGACGTCGCGATCGCAGACGGTCAGGGTCCCCGCGTCGGGAACGACGAGCGTCGAGAGGATCTTCAGCAGCGTCGTCTTGCCGGCGCCGTTTGCCCCCAGGATCCCGAAGATCTCTCCCTCCTCGACGGAGAAGCTTACGTCATACAATGCCGTTCGCTTGGCGAGCTTTCCGCATGAGCGAATCCACGCCGTCAGAGAGATGACTTCGGGGTACGCTTTGGCCAACCGATCGGCCACCACGCAAGCCGTCATCCTACCCTCCATCGGTTGCACGACGTGCAAGGACTTCCGGCACTAGGCGCCGGGGCTTCCCAAGCACTAGCATGAAGGAAGCGCTTGCCGATGGCCGATATCGGAAGGGACATATGTCGCCGTCTATCGATGCGATCCTGACCCCGGAACGCCGCTTTATTCTCGCGGGCGCGCGTCTTGCCGTCGATCGCGCGCGCTTGGCCGAGCTGGCGGCGCACGTCCACAACTGGGATCGTGTGGTCGAAGAGGCGACGAACTTGCGTTACGACGTGCTGTTGGCGCGTGCGTGCGAAGGTCTGGACACCGTGCCGCGCAAGACGCGCGAAGCGCTCGCCGACCGCTTGCGCTTGGGACGAGCGCGCAACGTGATCTACTTGGGCGCGGCAAGTGCCGCGCTGCGCGCGTTGCACGACGTCGGCCTGGCTCCCATCGCTTTGAAAGGCGTGGCACTGGCCGAGCCGCTCTACGGCGACCCCGGCTTGCGCCAGTTCGGCGACCTCGACGTCCTGTTGCCGATCGCGGACGTCGAAACCGGCGAACGGATGCTGCGCGAGCTGGGCTACAACGTCTCGCCGTCGCCCCACGAGCGCTCGTGGTACTACCGGAACTACTACCACCTGCCCCCGCTCTACCGCAAAGGAGGCGGGATGACGATCGAGCTCCATTGGGGCCTGGCGCGTCGCCCGCACCCCTTCCGGCTCGACTACGACGGCATGCGCGAACGGGCCGTGACGACAATCATCGGCGGCGAGCACACGCTCGTGCTCTCGCCTGAGGATCGGCTGATCCATCTGGCGATCCACTTGGCGTGGGGCAACGGCTTCACGGCGCACGCGATCGGATTGGTCGACATCGCCGAGACGGTCCGCGCCGGCGTCGACTGGACGATGTTGGAAGCGCTGACTCGTCAGGAGCATGTGGCCCAAGTGTTGCTTCCGGCACTCGAGATGGCGCGCGCCTTGCTCGGCGTGCCGATACCCGAGGCCTTCTTGGCGGAGCTCGAGGGCGAACGCGGCGGAGCGTTGGCGCGCCGGATGGTGCCGCGCGCCCAAGCTACGTTCTTCGAGAACGGCGAAGGTTTCCGAACGTGGCTGCGCCTTGGCTGGCTCGAGCGAGCCGGCGAGCGGATGCAACTCGTTTGGGAGAACATCCGCCCCTCCGCTCATCCAGAGAAAGATAGGCGCGGCTCGATGTTGCTGCGCATCATCGGCGGCGCGCGACGGGCGATGAGCCCATTCGTTTCCCACTAGGATCAAGAGAACCATCTGTCAACACGTCGGTGACTCAGGAGTTTCATAGCGACGATCGGTATAGGCTCCCACCATCAGCGCCCGCCGCACACCCTCGGCTATCTCCTCGGCATCGGCGCGCTTGGTCAGGATGCAGTTGGCACCCGCGAGGTGGCACGCCGCCGCCCACTGCGGCCGCGTATCGCCGGTGTAAACGCAGATCACGGCATGCGGAAGCATGAAGCGGGTCATACGAATGGACTCCAACGGGTCCGCATCCACGTAATCGAGGTCGATGAAGAGCAGATCCGGGGCGAGATGACTCATGAGCTGAAGATCCATGGAATTCCCGACGTGGACGACGTCGAGTCCCGCTTCAGCCAAGACCGCGACCAAATACGGCGCGAAAATCCCCTGCGCTTCAACGACGTACGACCGTATACGCTCCACGACACCTCCGTCCGATACGTGCGTGAGCTAAAGTCTAACGCCCGATCGGACGGCGATGTAGTGGCTATTGGGACCCATGGGGAGGTCCGACGGCCTTATACCAGACCGGTCTTGATGGCGTGCACGGCAGCCTGTGTCCGCGCCGTGATGTTCAGTTTCGAGAAGATGCGGCTGATGTGGTTCTTGACGGTCTTCTCGGAGAGCTTTAGCCGACCACTGATCTCTTTGTTCGAAAGCCCCTCGGCGATGAGACGAACGACCTCCGTCTCTCGCGTGGAAAGCTCGTTGAGGTCACCGCGCCCATTGGTCATGCTCCGCCGGCGCAAGACATGGCCGGCAATGCGTGGATCGACATAGGAAGAGCCGCTGGCCAGCGTCTTGACCGCACGTATCAATTCGGCCGGCGTTACGTCCTTCACGATGTATCCGTCCGCCCCAGCCGTCAAGCAACGCTGCATGACCTCCGGCTGGAGATGGGCCGAGAGCACGCAGATGCGGGCGTTCGGCGCCGCCGCGCGGCATTGCCGCATCGCCTCCCCCAGTTCGACGGCGTGGCCGTCGAGATCTAAAACGACGAGATCGGGGCGAAGGGCAGCCAGCGGGGCTGTTGCGATGCTCTCGGCATCCCCGACCACTTCGATGCTCTTATCCGTAGCGAGCACCTGGCACAAAGCCTTTCCGAAGAGCGCTTGCCCCTCTACCACGACCACCCGGATCGTGCTCGTCATAACATCCATTTCTTCCGCCTACCTCTCTAACTCGCTCTTTTGGGAACAATGGCGGAACTCGGACCGCCTATGCAGTCCCTCTTAGGGGGGTCGAAGGGTTTTGGGGGGAGCATCTCCCGAGGGGGACCAGGAGACTGTGCGCCAGTTATAGCATGCCCAATTCTGTGATTTAAATCCCTAAATTTGGGGGAGAACAGTGGCGGAACCAGGCCTTCTCTCCTACGATCATCAGCCGAAGCCAAACGCCACAGGGGGCCCCCCGTTGGTACCTTTGCACGAGTCCGGCGATCCGAAGGTCGCTGACGTTCTGGTTCGTACCGTCGTCGATATTCCCGCTTCCGATCGGAGCCGCGCACTGATCGAGACGATCGTCGAGCTGGTTCCATGCTCGCAGTGGGCATTTGGCCGCTTCGCGGAAAACGACGCGATCTGCGAGTTTCTCATCTCGGAACGCTGTCAAGACGTCGAGGGCATGTTGCGCCTGTTGCAAGAGGAGCAAGCACTCCAACGGCGCGAGGCGCGCTCGGGGCCACGCACCGCAGCCACGCTCGTCCCGATCAAGCCCTTCGCCTACGGCGTCACGTTGCTCTTCGCCGACCGCCGAGCGACCTACGCGATCCTGGTCTGCATGCGGGACGAGACGTCGGGTCCGTACAGCTCCAGCGAGATCCAAGCGCTGTGGAGCGCGACATTGGGCGGTTCCGAGATGTTGGCGCGCCTGCGCGTCTTCGACGTGGACGGCGATCCCAAGCGCCATGCGCTCGAGCGCGCCGTGCCTACGCTCTACGTGCTCGACCGGGAGATGCGCGTCGAGGCTTATTGGAACCCGCGCGACGACCGCCCCAATTCTCTGAACTCCCTCTTGCTCCCGGAGAATCATCGCCTTCCACCGATCCTCGAGAGGACCGTGCGCGCCATGACGGAAGGCTGGTTCACCAACCCTGAGCGGCGAGCCATCCAGATCGCCATGCCGTTGCCGTTTCTGATCGTGCGAGTCGTCCCGATGGACGGCGCCGCCGGACCGCGCATCGGCGTCCTGGTCGAGCGCTACCAGCCGCGCAACTCCCTGATGTGGGCCGCTGAGTGCTTCTCGATCTCCGATCGAGAGCTGGAAGTTCTCGCTCTGCTGCTCAAGGGCAACAGCAGCGCCCAGATCGCACAGGAACTCTCTATCGCGGAGTCGACCGCTCACGACCACGTGAAACGCCTCTTGGCGAAGACGGAGTCTCGCAACCGTGCGGAGATGATCGCCAAGATCTTGGGCTGGCGCACGCAGCGACGCCGGCAATAAATCACCGCCGGCCCTGGGACCGTGGTCCCAAAGCGGCGTCCCCCGCTGCCTCTGCGCCGAGATCCCGCGGCCAAGTACGATGGGCGACACAGGAGACAACCGCCGATGCCCGTCCTGCTGACCGCTGACTTTCCTCCCGCGCACGGGGGCATTCAACGTTACATGTCCGCGCTCGCGGAGGCGCTGTACGAGGAAGGGTATTCGTTGGCCGTAGTCGCTCCCGGCCCGCACGGCACGCCCGGGGACGAGCGTCTTCCCTTCCCCGTGATCCGCTACGGCGACGTGGGAAGATGGCTGCGCCCCGTGCGGATGTATGAGAGTCTCGTCCGCGCGCACCGGATCGTTACCGACGGCGCGACGATCTGCTCCTCGTGGCTCCCCGCGGGACTCGTCGGGGCGTTCTACCACCGCCGCAATCCCGCGTCTCTGGCTATCCTCGCGCACGGCACCGAATTGGCGCCGCACGCCTCGCCGCTTCGGCTCGCGCTTCAGCGCGCCGTCTTCGCGCGCGCCGCTCATCGCGTCGCCAACAGCCATTTCACGGCGCGACAGCTGGCGCGCTCCGGCGTGACGGGCCCGGTCTCCGTCGTCGCCTGCGGCGTCGACACATGGTCCGTCGTGCGCCGTCCGGCGGAGGACCCCACGATCCTCTCCGTAGGCCGTCTCATCGCGCGCAAGGGCTTCGATCGCGTCATCGCCGCGCTGCCGGCATTGCTCCGCCGTCTCCCCTCCGTGCGATACGAGATCGTCGGAGAAGGTCCGCAGCGGCGCGAGCTCGAGGCGTTGGCGCGCCGACTCGGCGTCGCCGATCGCGTTCACTTCCTCGGTGCCATCGACGACGAAGCGCTCCATGCCGCGTACGGACGCGCCTGGTGCTTCACGTTGCCTGCACGCAGCGAAGGCGACGACGTGGAGGGCTTCGGCATCGTGTATCTGGAGGCGGCGCTGGCCGCTCTGCCCGTCGTCGGTGGACTCGGCACGGGCGCAGAAGATGCCATCGTCGACAATGCGACTGGACTCCTGGTCGACGGAAACGACGTCACGGCGGTGGCGCGCGCGCTCTTACGCTTGCTGATCGATCGTCCATGGGCGCTCGCGCTCGGACTCACGGGACGACGGCGCGCGCTGGCATGCTACACCTGGCACCACACCGCCAAACGGCTCGCCGCCGTCATGGGCCTCGAGCGAGAGACGACGCTTCCGTGCTCCGCGTAGCGTTCGTCGATCAGACGGGCGCCGATGCCGGAGGCGCAGAGGAGAGCCTGACGCTGCTCTTGCGTCACCTGCCCGGCGATTTCGATCCGCTGATCGTGCTGTTCCAAGATGGCGCCTTCGCGGCGCGTCTGCGCGATTTGGGACTGCGCACGACGATCATGCCCGTGGCGGAAAGCATCTCCGGTTCCACGCGCGAGCGCCCGCGTCTTTCCGGCGCGCTGGCCGTGCCCGCCGCCGCCCTACGTCTGGCCGACGTGTTGCGGCACGAGCATATCGACGTGGTGCACACCAACACGTTGAAGGCGCACGTCGTCGGCGCCTGTGCCGCCCGTTTGGCCGGCGTACCGTGCGTCGTTCATTTCCGCGACATCCTCGAAGGTCGTTCGCGCGCCGCCATGCGCTTGGTGGCCGCGGCGTGCAGCCGCGAGCGCATCGCCATCTCGCAGGCGGTCGCGCGCAGCTATGCGCTGCCGCGAACCGCGGTGGTGCCCAATCCGCTCGACCTCAGCATGGCAACGGAGTTTCCCACACGTCGCGAGGCGCGCGCGCTGCTCGGAATTCCGGACGGCGTTCCCATCTTCGGCATAGTCGGCCGCATCAACCGCTGGAAGGGACATGACCGCTTTCTGCGCGCGGCCGCGCAGGTGCTGCGCAAGACGCCCGCGCACTTCGTCATCAGCGGTGCCCCGCTGTTTCGCGACGCCGACTTCGTCGAAGAGCTTCACGCGATGGTCGACGAGCTCGGCCTGCATCCGCACGTCACCTTCGTCCCATGGCTCAGCGATCCGCGCCCGGCCTACGCCGCGCTGGACGTTCTCTGCAATTGCTCCACCAAGGAGCCTTTCGGGCGCACGAGCCTTGAGGCGGCTGCTGCGGGGGTCCCGACGATCTGTTTCGACGACGGGGGCACGGCCGAGCTGGTGGTCGACGGAAAGAGCGGACTTGTCGTCCCCGCCGGCGACGAAGCGGCGCTGGCCCGCGCGATGCTGACGTTCGCCGGGGAGGAGGCGCGTCGGAACGCCGCAGGCGAAGCGGCGCGCGCTCTTCTGCCGCGCTACGACGCGCGGCGTCACGCCGAGAGCGTCTCGGAGATCCTCCGCCGCGTGGCAGCATGAAGCACCGCATACCACGCATCGCGATCGTCTCCGATCCGCTGGTGCAGCGCGGCGGCGCGGAGCGCGTCGTGCAGACGATCGCGGAGATCTATCCCGAAGCGCCCGTCTTCACGCTGCTCTACTCGGAGCGTACGGGTCCCAGCTCCTTGCGCGATCGTGTGGTGCCTTCTTGGCTGGCCCGCATCCCTGGCGCCGCGCGTCGTCATCGCTGGCTGTTGCCGTTCTATCCGTCGGCCATCGAGAGCTTCGATCTGCACGACTACGACGTGATCATCTCCTCGCACCACACGGCTGCGAAAGGTCTGTTGCGCAACGCGGAGCAAGTTCACGTTTGCTACTGCCACACGCCGATGCGCGCCCTTTGGGAGCGCCCGCACGAGGAGATGCAGACGCTTTCCGCGCTGCTGCGCCCGCTGGCATGGGCGGTGCTGACGCGGCTGCGGGTCTGGGATGCTGCCGCCGCGCAGCGCGTCGATCGCTTCGTCGCGAACAGCGAGACCACGCGCCGTCGCATTCTCAAGCACTATGGCCGCGAAAGCACCGTGATCCCCCCGCCGATCGACGTCTCTCGCTTCACGCCCGGCAGCGGCGCCCCCGGCGACTACTATCTGGTGGCGTCGCGACCCGTCCCGTACAAGCGCATCGATCTCGCCGTAGCCGCAACGGCGCGTCTGGGGCGGCGGCTTGTCATCGTCGGCGGCGCCGGCTCGGCCTTCGCCCGCGAGCCGCACGTCGAGGCGCTCGGACACGTCTCCGACGAGCAGCTGGTGGACCTCATGCGCGGCTGCCGCGCCCTGCTCTTCCCGCAGCTCGAGGACTTCGGCATGACGCCGCTGGAGGTGGCCGCGTGCGGCCGCCCCGCCATCGCATACGGTCGCGGAGGAGCGCTCGAGACGGTGATCGACCGCCGCACAGGCGTGCTCGTTCCCGAGCAAACGGTGGAGGCATTCGTGGAAGGCATGCTGCAGCTCGAGCGCTCCACATTCGATCCTTCCACGTTGCGACGCCACGCAGAGGGCTTCTCCGCCGATCACTTCGCCGCGCGGCTGCGCAGCGTGGTCGACGAGGCGTGGAACGCAAATCTTGACAGAATTTTTACAGACCGAGAGCCGCGCGCCAACCTCGCGCGCTGACGTTGCCCGTCAACATGCCGCGTGACCAAGCACACGAAATGCGTCGTATGCTGATGGATTCCTAATGTTGTCTTCTTGCTGAGGCGATAGTTGTTCGTGCCGGGGCGGGTGGCCAAATCCGTTGCGCGGCGCCATCGCACTTCGCAGAGATGAATTCACTCATCAAGGAGACAGTTCACGATGAATCGCCCACAGTTTGCGTGGGTGTTTCTCGGACTCACCGCGCTTGTGCTCGCCGCTTGCGGCGGCGGTGCCGGCTCACCCGGAAGCACCCTCCCCTCCGCCGCCGGACAACCAGGTCCACAGTCCGCACTCGATCCCACGAACCCGAGCTTCGGCGCCGCAAGCGGCGGTCAGCTCGCTGCGGCAGGCAATCTCGCACCGGCCTCCACGCTCCGCCTTCCAGCCGCCTCGACGACGACGCCGAGCGTCACGTCAGTGAGCGGCTACGATGGCTCGAAGCAGATTTCGTACAACTGGATTCCACAACCGTACCCCGTCGGTCCAACGGAATACACGGCGATCAATTTCAACACCGCCGTCAACACATCACAGTTCAAGTACACGGTGACGGCGAGCAATGGGTTGGCGGTCTCGAGCAATCTCTACCCGATCAACTATGGGAAGACCCTAGAGCTCCAGATGACGCCGGCACTGGGCGTCACCTATACCGTGAATATCACGGCACCCGTCACGTATTCGTATCGCTTCATCGGCTCCGCGGCCGATCCCACGCCGGCGCCTCCCCCAACGCTGACGCCTTCCCCAACGCCAACGCCCGTTCCGACCAGGGCTCCGGCTCCCGCGCCGACGTCAATCGCCACGCCGCCGTCAGCCGGCGTGGGCGTCACGTCCATCATGGGCTACCGGGGCTCGACGCCGGTTCAGCATACGGAGGCACAACCGTATAACTTCGAGTACAGCGAAGCCGTCACCGTCAACTTCAATCAGGCCATCGCCGGCAGCACGTTCCAGTACAGCATACTCGGCAGCGACGGTTCGACGCCCGCCTCTTCCATCTATTGGATCAACTACGGCAAAAGCGTGCAGATCACGGTTCGTAAGACGCCTGGCGTCATCTACACCGTGCACATCAGTTCCCCGGTGACCTACAACTTCGCGTTCACGACGGGAGCCAATCCCAACGTTCCGACCCCGTTGCTGAGCACGCAGGGACAGCCGTACCGTTACGGCGTGCTGGAGCATCCATTCCCGTTCTCGCTCGGCAGCGAGAGCTGCACGCCCATGAACGGTCAAACGACGTGCACGCTCAATGCCTCGTCGCAAAATCAAGTCAACCTCCTCTGCAACGCTCACATTCGATTCGTGCGCATCGATTACCCAGCGCAAGGCATCCTCACCGATCCCAGCGGCAAGACGGTCCTCTCGACGCCCAACTTCGCGCAAGAGGACGCCATCATGGATGCTCTGGCCAAATGCGGCATCACGGAGCTTCCGATCATCCTGCAGTACAGCGAAGGGCCGGTCCTGGGCGGCGGTAAAGGCTATCCGTACGCCTTCCAGTGGCCCGCGATGACCAACGGAGTCCCCGGCTACGCCGACTTCGCACGCATCGTGGTGCAGCACCTCATGCAGAAGTATCCTCAGGTCACGCGCGTCGAGCTCTTCAACGAGCCCAACCTGCACGGCTGGAACTTCTTCCCTGTGAACGGCAACTATGCCACGCTCGACTCATCGGGCGCGACGACCGCCCTCTACATGAAGGATGCTTATGCCGCCATCAAAGGCGTCGATCCGAATATGACCGTCGTGGGACCGGCATTGGCCGATGGCGGCTGGGACACCGATCCACGCGCGTTCCTGAAGACCATGTACGCCAACGGCTGCCGTACCGGCGCGTGCTGGGACGTGCTCTCCGTCCACAATTACGACTGGGAGAATCCCACGGTGAATAAGGCGACGTCCTATCAAAACCAGTGGGGCATCTACAAGCAGCTGCAATCCATTGCCGTGCAAAACGGCGATGCGAAGCCGCACGTGATGCTCACGGAGTGGGGCTACTCGACGCAGACGTCCTCGGCACTGGCCTTCGATCCGAAGGTGCAGGCGCAGTATCTCGCTCTCGGGTTGAACCTGATGCTGGCGGATGCGACGGTCGACGGCATCGTGTACGTCAACGTCTATAATCCCGGCACGGATTTCTGGGGGCGCACCTCGCTGACGGACACGAGCGGGAACCCGCTCCCCGGGTACTACACTCTCCAGGCGTTCGCGACGTATTGACCCACGTCGAACGGACGAGCGAAGGGAGGCGCACCGCGGTGCGCCTCCCTTCGTGCTTTGTAAACGTTTCTTTACGATCGTGCTCGAATGTAAAGCGATCTTTACAGACGCGCGCGATGCGTTCCGGTGAGCCGAATCACTGTTGTGTAGAGCACATGCGCATTCGCTAATGTCACCTATGCAAACAGTCGTAATTCGGAGAGCACGCCGCCCGCAGTTGAGCCCGAACTGCGAGTGGCGGGGCGCAAATAGCCGGGACTCATCAGGAGATGAATTCTACCATGCAACGCGCAAGCTCTGCGTGGCTCTTCGTCGGGCTGGCCACGCTCTCACTCACCGCGTGCGGCGGTGGCGGCGGTGGCGGCGCCACGGGTGCGATTCCTCCCATCGGCGGACAATCCAATGCCGCATCGGGGCCGCCGCAAAACGGCTTTGCCAGTCCGAGCAATCCGATAACGGCTGCCACTCCCGAAGCTATCATGCCTCCGTCGTCGCCGGCACCTGCCGGCGCGCCGCTCTCCGTAGCATCGCTCGGAGGATATCAAGGCAATACGTACGTCGCGCACCACTCCGGCGATTCATATGAGTACAGCGAAGATGTCGCCGTCACGTTCAACAAGCCGTTGAACACTTCGGCGTTCACCTACACCATCACGCCGTCTACGCCGAGCTCCGTATATTTCTGGAACTACGGCCGGACGCCGGCGATCACGTTCCGCAAGACACCAGGCGTCGTCTACACGATCACCATTCCCGTCGGCACGCCGGCAGCCGATGGTACGATCCTGAACGCGCCTTATAGCTTCACGATCTCCACGCCGGCCAATCCCCAGATTCCGGCCCCCATCCGCTCGACGCGCGGCGAACCCTATCGATACGGCGTGCTGGAGCATCCCTTTCCGTTTTCGCTGAGTGGTCCGACCGCACAGCAGCAGATCAATCTCCTCGCCCAGGCCGGCGTGCGGTTCGTGCGCATCGACTACTGCGGCTCGCAGATCGAGCCGAACCAGGGCCAATTCGACTTCTCGACGCTTGATTCGATCATGGATCAGCTCGTAGCCAAGGGCATCACCGAGCTGCCGATCGTCGAACAGTACTGCGCGCCTACATGGGCCACCGGCGGTCATGGCTATCCTGCCATCTGGCAGCAGCCGTCCGACTATGCCGCGTTCGCCGGCGCAATTGCCGCCCACGTCGCGCAGAAATACCCGACCATCACTCGCATGGAACTCTTCAACGAGCCCAACCTCGGAGGCTGGTGGACGAATCCCAACCCCCAATACGCCGCCAGAGACGGCTCGGCAACGGCCGTCTACATGCGGGCGGCATATGCTGCCATCAAACAGGCAATGCCCTCCATGACGGTCGTCGGGCCCGCGCTTTCCGACGGCGGTGGAATGGTCACCGATCCGCGCAAGTTCCTCCAAACGCTCTACAACAGCGGCTGCCGTGTAGGCGTCTGCTGGGACGTGCTCTCCGTGCACAACTATCGCTGGTACAATCCCACGTTCTATACGTCGTCCTCGTACATGAACCAGTGGGGCATCTATCAGCAGCTCCAGCAGATCGCCGTCCAAAACGGGGATCCCATGCCGCACGTGATGCTCACGGAGTGGGGGTTCTCCAACGACCCCACCTCGCCGGTCGGCTTCGATCCTGCCGTCCAGGCGCGCTACGTGGCGCTGGGTTTCAACCTGATGCTTTCCGATCCCACGGTCGACGGCATCGTCTATGTCAACCTCTATAACCCCGGGACGGATTTCTGGGGCCGCACCTCGCTGACGGACACGAGCTTCGGCCTCTTGCCGGGCTTCAGCGTCTATCAGCAGTTCGCCACCTTCTAGCGCACGCGATGTCGACAGCTCCCCACGGATGCGCAGCCCGCGCGGGCCGGGTAGACCGGGGACTTCCTTGCCCTCGGGCTCATCTGGCCCAATGCTTTCTAGGTCACGCGGCGCTAGACGCCCGCTCGCCTCCCCGATAGGATGGGGGCGTGGCTACGTTGACCGTCGTGATCCCGACCAAGAATTGTCTCGAGCTGTTGAAGCCGACCTTGGCCGCGTTGAGGTTCGCCGACGAGATCATCGTCGTCGACATGTTCTCGACGGATGGGACCGCAGAGTACGCGGCGCGATTTCCGCGAACCCGCGTGATTCAGCGCAACGGCTACATCTACGAGAACGTCAATGCCGGCATCGACGCGGCAACCGGCGACTGGGTCATGCGCCTCGACTCCGACGAAGTCTGCACACAGGAGATGGGCGAAGAGATCCGCCGCCGCATCGAGGAAGCTCCGCCGGACGTGTGCGGCTTTTGGGCGCCAAGCCGAACGTACTGGTGCGGCCAGTGGCTGCGCTTTGGGCCCGCCTACGACGAACGTTCACCGAAAGTGGGCGAGCGTTATCGCAAGATCCTGTTCCGCCGTGGTACCGCTCGCTACGCTTGCGCGAGCGAACACGAGGACATCGACGCCATGGGGCGCTACGAGTTTCTTTACCATCATTACGACCACTACTCGATTCCGTCGGTGGCGCGCTGGTTCGAGAAAGCGAATTATTACACCGAGCGAGACGTCGAGCGCCTCGACCCCGCCTCTATCGATCCCAAGCAGGCCGCGCGCGCGATGCTCTGGGGCCCGATCAAGACGTTCCTCGTCTTCTTCTTGAAACGCAAAGGCTACAAAGATGGCGCGCTCGGGATCCTTGCTTGCGGCGGGTACGCCGCCTACGTCTTCATGGAGAGCGCCAAGCGCTGGGAACGCTCGCTGAAGGCGACCCGCGCGGAGGCGCCCATGCCGGTCGTTCCCGTGAGCGTCGCGGAGACGCAAAAGACGGCCTAACACACTGCGGCGTTGTTCTATTTCACGCCATAGGTCGCGAATTCCCGGAAGACGTTGAAGCCGGGAAGGAGCTCGAAATCGGCCGTCGTCAGCGCCGTGCGCCCCCAGAAATCATTACTCGGATTGTAGAGGTTGACGTAGACGACACCGTCGACTGAAGGGTCGGCGAGCATGAGGTTGAAGCCTAATGCCACGTATTCGGCCTGCACTTTGGGATCGAATCCGACTGGGGAGTCCACGGTCGAGAAGCCCCATTCCGTCAGCATGACGTGCGTGCCCGCATCACCGTGGCGGGTGGCGATCTCCTGGAGCTGTTTGTAGATGCCCCATTGGTTTTGGTACGACGGCTTCGTGTAGAACGTGGGGTTGTACCAACGGTAGTTGTGGACGGAGAGCACGTCCCAGCACGTGCCGAGGCGGCATCCGGTGCCGTACATCGTCTCGAGGAACTTGCGCGGATCGACGTCGTGACCGCCGTCGGCGAGGGCCGGGCCGACCACGGTGAGTTTTGGCGCCGTTTGTTTGACGGCGGCATAGGCGGCTTTCATGTAGACGGCCGTCGCCGAGCCATCCCGGTTGGCATACTGCGGGTTGTAATTCGTCCACCAGCCGTGCAGGTTCGGCTCGTTGAAGAGCTCCAGGCGCGTGATCTGCGGATACTTCTGAGACACATGCGCGGCGATGGCGCCGGCGAATGTCGCATAGCCCTCCGGCTCCAGCCAAATTGCGGGATATCCCTTGCCGCCCGTCGCCCACTTGGGAGCGCAATACTGCTCCACGATCGGCAGCTCGGTGATCCCGCGCGCCGCGAGTGCGCTGGCGATACGATCGGGAATGGTCCAATCCCAGCGTCCGGGACTCGGTTCGATCTGGGCACCGCAATAGTCGATGCGGACGAAGCGCACACCGGCCTGCTGCATCAGATCCATCTGCCGTTCCGCCGTCTTCCCCGTGAGCGAGAAGGGGAAAGGATGAGCGAGAACGCCATATCGGTACGACTCGTTTGGCGTGGCCCGCAGTGGTTTGGGAATCTCCGGAACGGGCGGCGTCGTGATGCGCACGTGGACCGTTTGCCCCAGCTGGTGGCCATCCGTGTCCGTCAGCGTCGGTGCGATGGTAATCGTATAGGTCACACCGGGGACCTTGCGCATCGTGATCGCCACGTGCCGGCCATACTCCCAAGGGTAGACGGCGCTTGGCGTCGACGGCGCGATCGTGTAGGAGAGGCGAAAACTCCCCATGTCCACCGGACGACTGAAGTTGATCGAGACGTCTTCACTGTACTCGAAGACGTCGCCGTCATGGTGGGGGACGTATTCGTTGCCGCGGTATCCGCCGATTCCGATGAAGGAGAATGGACCATCCACCGGCGCGGCCGCGCCAAGCAGCGACGGAAGAAGCGTCAAGGCAATCACGAAAATGGTCAAGCGTCGCACGGTATTATCCTTAACGCCGGACGATCGGCGATCGTCGCTCTCGGTCCATACGCCCGTCCCGCCCGCGATCGTTCCACACAACGTTCGCGAGCGGCTCGAGCGTCATAGGCGAAGCGGTCAGCAACGCCCCGAAGACGCGGGAGCAGGATTGGGGGACGCCCACTCCCGTGACGACCGTTTTGGGGCAACGGCGAGCGCCAATCGCCGCCGCTCTCTCCTCACGAAGACACGGCCGTCCAGTCGCGGCAGACAACCCGCGCTTGCGGATAGAATGCCTACCTGGGCCGCCGCCACAGTGCGAGGCGGTTGGATGCATGGTCCAGGCTGTCACCATTCTATCGATGCGGTGGAGCGTGAAAACGTACCACATGGGCTGGGTTGCTAGGCCTTCAGGCAGGGGCGCAAGCGGCGTTTTAGCCCCATCGCCCCCGTCTCCGTGCGCGCAATCACAGACTAGGAACGCTGTTGAACCAAGCTTCCAATGCATCGGCCGTTTGCAGCGGCGCGCCCGGACGAATCACCGCCACCCGGACGCCGCGCAGCGACGATGCAAGCTTGGCAAGGCCGCCCAGAAGGTCGTCGCTCTTCCAAACCAGCGCCTGGAACTCTGGAATCAAGCTCCATGCGTCACTCTCGGAGACCTGCGCCGTTTGGCCCCGCTCCATGTCCAGTAAGACGACCGCTCTCAACTGCGCGCGGTTTGCCCACACGTGCTCGCCGTAGCTGACGGCCGGATCGATGGCATAGAATCCAAGCCCGTCGTTGCTGGCGCCATACCACGGCGACTGCTCCACGGAGCGGCGGAACGACGACGGCAAGAACGGGATCACGCCGGAGCGGAGATACATCAGCTTCTGATACGGCACGACGCTTCCGGTGACCGGCTCGACGAACGCATACTCATCGGAGAGCATCCGCCAACCGCGGGCGAGCAAATGCGTCGCCACCGTCGACTTGCCGGCGAAACCGCGGCCGGCCACCGCGAGCGCTTCGCTGTCGCGTTCCAGCACGGCGGCATGCATGATGAGGAACTTCGAGCGCGCCGCGACCTCGCTGATCACGGAGTTCGCGACCTCCATGGCCAACCACCCGCCGCCCGCGCGCGCATCCAAGACGCGAGGTCTATCGGAGAATGATTCGCTGATCAACCATCCGTTCGCGTCATGACGAACTTCCACCGTGACGGCACTCGACCCATTGCTCGGTGCGCGAGGCACACGGGCGAAAGCGCGCTCGAGCGGTACGATCGCCTTACGCGGCCCGCGTACCTCGATGTCGACGTCGGCAACCCGATAGCGTACGGTGGCTTCATGTTGCCGGTATGTCTCGGATTCATGCTCCGTGTCGAACTCCGCGGTCTCGTACCGGATCGCCATCATCTCCTCCATCGTCGGTAGCTTGCTCTTAGCATGGAGGAAAACCGCGCGTCACGGCCAGCGGCGGAAGGCCCATGCGCAGTGCCGTTTGGCCCCGTGGCCACGAGCGCCGGATGGTCCCACGCTGTTGGGACCTCCGTGGGGGCGACCGCGCCGCTACGTCCAGATGCGCTTGCGCAACTGGTCGAGGATGAGGGCAAGCAGGATCACGGCACCCAGGGCGATGTCCTGCGTGTAACTTTCCACGTTGGCGAGATTCATGACGTTATTGAGGACGCCGATCAAGAGCGCGCCGACGAACGTGCCGGCGATGGTGCCCGAGCCCCCGAACAGGCTCGTTCCGCCGACGACGACGGCGGCGATCACGGTCAGCTCGAAACCGTATCCCGTCTGCGGCGAGCCCGATTGGAAGCGGGCCATCAAGAGCAGGCTCGCGATCGACGCGCAGACGCCGCTGATCACGTAGACGGCCGTGATGACGCGACGGTTGGGGATACCGGCCAACCGCGCCGCCTCGGGATTGCCGCCGATCGCGTAAACATAGCGCCCGAAGCGCGTGCGCGCCAGCACGATGCCGGAGACGACTAGGACGACGGCCATCCAAAGCACGGCCACGGGGACGCCTGGAAGCTGGAAGAGATGGCCTAACCATTGCAGCGTGAAGCCGATGCCGATGGTATTGAAGGCATCACTGTTCACCGGGATCGGACGGCCGTGCGACAGCTTGTACGCGAGACCTCGGGCCATCAGCATCATCGCCAGCGTCGTGATGAACGGCGGCAGACCGAGCCGGACCACGGGGAGGGCATTGATGAAGCCGGCCAGCGCGCCGACGGCGGCTCCGATCGACAGCACGGCGGCCACCAGCAGGAAGCCGTGGAGCGGCAAGGCGTTCGCCGCCATCGCCATCACGACGCCGCAGAGCGAGACGAGCGAGCCGACGGAAAGATCGATGCCGGCCGTGATGATGACGAAGGTCTGCCCCGCGGCGAGGATGGCATTGTAGGTGATCTGCCGCAAGACGTTGATGAGGTTGCCCGTCTCGAGAAACGCGCCGTGCGTGAAGTACGCCACCAGCGCGAGGACGACCACCAAGGCAGCGATCACCACGATCACGCGCAGCCACATGCGCATGCCCGTCGTCGTCAACCCCCGTTCGCTTCGCTCCGCTACATTCATCCTATGCTGCTCCGGTGTGCGTCGTGGTGGCCAGCGCCATCACGCGCTCGCGCGTGGCTTCGTCTCGCGTCAGCACACCCGCGATCCTCCCGTCGCGCACCACCACGATGCGGTGGGACATCCCTAGCACTTCGGGGAGCTCGCTCGAAACCATCACGACCGCCGCTCCCTGCTTTGCGAGCTGAACCATCAAATCGTAGATCTCCGCCTTTGCGCCCACATCGATGCCGCGCGTCGGCTCGTCGAACAAGAAGAGCTTCGCGCGTTTGGTCAGCCACTTCGCCAGGACGACCTTCTGCTGCGTGCCGCCCGAGAGGTTGCGCACCCGTTGTTCGACAGACGGCGTACGAATGCGCAGCTCGTCGATCAAGCGCTGCGTAGCCGTCTTCTCGCTCGCTCGATCGACGAAGCCCAACGCGCGCGAGAAGAGCTCCAGATGCGGGAGCGTCACGTTCTCGCGCACGCTCATGCCCAGCACCAAGCCCTGTCGTTTGCGGTCCTCCGTGACGAGGGCGATGCCGTTGGCGATGGCATCGCGCGGTCCCCGTGCGCGCAGCGTCTTTCCGTCGACGGTGATCTCGCCGCCGGAGGGAATGTCGGCAGCGGCGATGGCGCGCACGATCTCCGTGCGTCCCGCGCCGACGAGGCCGGCCAGGCCGACAATCTCTCCCACGCGAACGTCGAAGGATACGCCGCGCACGGCCGTGCCGCTGCGAAGATCGCGCACGGAGAGCACGACAGCCGCGTCGGGCTTCACGGGCGGAAGCGGCGGGTAGTATTGGTCGATATCGCGCCCTACCATGAGGCGGATGATCTCGTGCTGAGCGAGGTCTTCCACGGCGCCCCCACCGACGACCCGTCCGTCGCGCAAGACCGTGACGCGATCGGCGATGCGCGGCAGCTCTTCCAACCGGTGCGAGATGTACACGATGCCGACGCCGCGGTCGCGCAGCGTCTCGATCATTTGGAAAAGGTGGTCGATCTCACGGTCGGTCAGTGCGGCCGTCGGCTCGTCCATCACCAAAACGCGTGCCTTGCGCACGAGGGCCTTGGCGATCTCCACCATCTGCTGCTGGGCCACCGAGAGGCGGCCTACCGGCGCTCGCAGCGGCAGCGTGATGCCGAGCAGTTTCAGCACCTCGGTGGCCGCGGCGTACGCCGCGCGCCCGCTCAGCCAACCAGCGGCACTGGTGGGCTCGCGCCCCAACACGATGTTCGCGACCACGTCGAGCGCGGGGACCAAGTTGAACTCCTGGTAGATCATCGCGATGCCGTAGCGCTCGGCATCTCGCGGCCCGCCGATGCGCGCCGGCGCCCCGTCCACCACGATCTCGCCCGCGTCGGCCGGCTGCGCCCCGGCGAGGATCTTCATCAACGTCGACTTGCCGGCGCCGTTCTCGCCGACCAGCGCGTGCACTTCTCCCGCGCGGACGTCGAACGAGACGCCGTCGAGCGCGCGCACGCCGGGAAACGATTTGGAGATGCCGCGCATCTCCAGAAGAACGGCCTGCGGCAAGACGGCTACTTCGCGTCGGCCTTGGTGAACGCGCCCACGGGGACGGCCACGACTTTCTGCGGCCGCTTTCCGCTGAAGTAATCGTGGATCGCGTCGATCGTGAGCTTCCCGATTTGATCGGGATGCTGGATCGCATCGCCGTACATCGTGCCGGCCTTGATGGCATCGCGCGCCTCGGGCGTCGCATCGTAGCCGACGATCACGACTTTGCCGGCCCTCCCCGCGGCCTGGACCGACTTCATCGCGCCGAGCGCCGAGTCGTCGTTGATGCCGAAGATGCCCGAGAGATTTGGATCGCGCTGCAAGAGATCGTCGGCGACGGAGCTGGCTTTCGTGCGCTGGCCGCCCGCGGAGATATCGGCGACGAGCTTGACGTTGGGGCAATCTTTGGCCAACGCTTCCTTGAAGCCTTTGACGCGATCTTGGACGCTCGTCACTTCAGGCTCGTCGATGACGGCGACGGTCGGATTGGCTTCGCTTTTGACCGCCTGGCACATCAGCTTACCCGCCTCCATGCCGCCCTGCACGTTGTTCGACGCGATGTGCGCCACGACGGTGCCTTGCTTGGACGTGCTGGCGATATCGGCTGTGAAGACGGGAATCTTCGCGTTGTTCGCTTCGACGATGGCGCTGCCGATAGCCGTGGAGTCGTAAGGCGTCAGCACGATCGCGTCGACTTTCTGCGAGATGAAGTCTTCCACTTGCGACTGCTGCTTGCTGTTATCGCGATTGGCGTCGACGACGTGCAGCGTGTACCCGTACTTCTTGGCCTCCTCGCGCATGCCGGCTTCCATCGCTTGATAGAATTGCGCCTCGCGATCTTGGATGGAGACTCCGATGACCTTGCCGCCCGCGGCGGCGCCGGCCTCGGGAGAGGCCTGCGCATTCGAAGACGTGCCGCTCGAGCCCTGCGACGAGCAGCCGCCCAACACGGCGAGAGCAAGTGCGAGTGCGATACGCTTACGTGAGTACAAGGCTATCCTTTCTCGCGCGCGGCGTCGAGGCCGCGCCGCAGGTCGTCGATGATATCGTCGCTGCGCTCAATGCCGCATGAGAGGCGCAGCAAGTTCTCAGTCACGCCGAGCGCGGCACGCTCCGCTTCGGGAATCCCCCGGTGGGAGCTCGCGACGCTATAGGAAATGGTCGTCCCGACTTCACCGAGACTGTGCACGACCTCGATCATGCGCAAGCCTCTGATGAAGGCGTCGACGGCGACGCGCCCGCCGCTCAGCTCGAAGGAGAGCATCCCGCCGCAGCCGTCGGGGAAGAGCTGCTGGGCAAGCCGATGCTGTGGATGCGTCGCGAGGCTGGGGTGGTGCACCTTCGTCACCGTCGGCGCGGCCGACGCCAGGAAGGCCGCCGCCGCTTCGGCGTTGCGGGAATGGCGCTCCATGCGCAGCGCCAGCGTGCGCAAGCCGCGGTGCGCGAGCCACGCCTCGAAGTGCGGCATCGTTGCGCCCGTGCGAATCAGGTAGGCTCGCGCCGCTTCCACCAACGTCCGGCTGCCAGCGATGACGCCCGCGCCGACGTCACCGTGGCCGCCGAGATACTTCGTGACGCTGTGAACCACAAGGTCGGCGCCGTGCTCGAGCGAGCGAAAGAGTGCCGGCGATGCAAACGTCGCGTCGACGATGACGAGGGCGCCGGCCTCGTGCGCCAAGCGCACGGCATCGGCGAACGCGGGGATGCGAATCAGCGGGTTGGTCAGCGCTTCGAGGTAGACGACCTTCGTCCGCCCCGGCCGAATGGCCGCACGCAGCGCCTCGGGATCGCACGCATCGACGAACGTGCTTTGGATGCCGCGCGCCGGGAAGTCGACGGTGACCACGGCGTGGGTGCCGCCGTAGACGTCTTGGGTGACGACGGCATGGTCCCCGGCTCGAAGCGTCGTGAAGAAGGCGGCGCAGATCGCGGCCATCCCGCTGGAGGCCCCAACGGCGTCCTCGGCGCCTTCCAGCTCGGCGACGGCGCGGGCGAATGCCTCGCCGTTCGGCCCGCCGTAACGCCCGTAGATCTTGCCGGGCTTCGTGCCGCCGTAGACGGCCTCGACGTCGTCGAGATCTTCAAAGACGTAAGCCGACGCCTGATACAGCGGAGGAGAGACCGGCGTGTTAGCCGGAGCTTCCAACGCGCCGGCGTGAACGGCGAGCGTATCGATACGGCGAGCGTCGTTCATGGTCAAGCCAGCGGGTTCGGGGGCTTTCCGCCGGGCGCCTGCGTGAGCAAGCACCATTTCCGGTCCGGCTCGGAGTCGGTCGAAGGGGCTTTCCAACCTTGGACCGTCACGCAGTATGGTGAGCGACATGCTCGCACTCGGCTTCTCCGCCGCCATGCACGGAATCGACGGCTACGTCGTTCGCGTCGAGGCCGACGCGTCGCCGGGGACGCCGTCGTTCGTTCTCGTCGGCCTTCCCGACCGCGCGCTAGGCGAGGCCCGCGAACGGGTGCGCGCGGCGATCGCGAACTCCGGCTTTCGCTATCCAGCCGGCCGGCTAATCGTCAATCTCGCGCCGGCGGACATCCGAAAGGAAGGGCCGGGCTTCGATCTCGCGCTGGCGTGCGCGCTGCTCGCCATCGATGAGCAGATCGACCGCGCGCTCCTGCAGGAGTTCGTCGTACTCGGCGAGCTGGCGTTGGATGGGGCCGCGCAAGCGATCGCCGGCGTCTTGCCGATGGTGCTCGGAGCACGGGCCTGCGGCTTCACGAAGATCGTGCTGCCCGAAGGGAACTTCGACGAGGCTGCGCTCGTCGAAGGGATCGAGCTCTATCCGGTACGCGCGCTTGCCGATGCCGTGGCCGTCTTCTGCGGACACGGCGCGAAGTATCGCCGCACGATCTCCTCGCTACGCGTGCCCGATGAGGTGACGTTCCCGCACGACTTCGCCGATGTCCGCGGGCAAACGTCGGCTTATCAAAATGCCACGGCGCTGTGTTGCTCGGATATGACCGCCGCGGACCCTACCCGTAGTTGACCGCTCGCGGTGATGCTCAGGCCACCGAAGGCCTCCGCGAATTGCTTGGCTATCGCCTTGCGCTCATCGGTGTTCGCGTGATTCCAGACCTTCGCGGCTCCACGAACAACCCGGAGTGCATCGGCTATCGACACTCGACGCGCATTGAGCGCTTCAAGTTCCACCTCGGCGGAATTTGCCTCGGCGACGGCTTGCGCGCTGACGCTCCTTGGGCCTGTCGAGACGTTCCTGGACGTGCTCTCCTGCGATGCGTCCCGCTTCGTAGTCAGCCCAAACCTTTTCGCGCATTTCATCGAAGCGAGTGATTTCTGCCCGCAGGGCGGATAGCCGCGCCATCAGCGCTTTGCGCTCCGCGCCGTCCGAGCCCGGCGCGGTGTAGTCCGCGACAAGCTGCGGATTCGCGGCGAGGTTCTTCAGCATCGCCTCGAACTGCGATTCGACGGCTTCGAGTTGATGGCAGACATATTTGCGAACCTTGCCCACTGCCGCGCCGTGAACGCCGTGCTTGTCGCGGCACGAATAGTATCGCAGGCGTGCCTTGTATCCGGAAGGCCCATCATAGGCGTGCCGCATTCGCAGCGCAGCGCCCCCGTTAGCGGCCACGCCCACTTCTTGCCGTCCCACTGGCGGGTATCGTGCGCAGGTTGTGCGCAATGCCAAACCTCCGCGCTCACGAGAACGCCCTTATATGCTGGATTTTTCAGCATTTTTCCGACCGTATCCCCCGCTAAGGAGCGCTGCCTTCCAGGAGGGGGGGGGGCGAACAGACGTTCGCCCGACCATGGAAAGCCCTGCAAGCAAGCAGCCAGGGGCTGGCTCCAAGCATTGTCGAAGCTGCCTTTCCGTGGCGAATGAACTTTACGACGACAACGATGCTGAGGTTCTTCGCGAGAGCATCATGGAGGAATCGGCGGGCCCGATTTACGCGGCCCGTCAAGGAGCGTTGGTGGTGTGAGCAGTTCCGAACCCGAGAAGAACACGTTGTATTACGGCGACAATCTCGACATTATGCAGCGTTACATTGATGACGAGAGCATCGACCTTGTCTACCTCGACCCGCCATTCAATAGCAATGCCGATTACAACATACTCTTTCGCGAACATGGCGGCGAGAAGGCTGCGGCCCAGATAAAGGCTTTCGAGGACACTTGGGAATGGACGCTGGAATCGAAGGCTAAGCTAGAGACGCTGATTGAGCAGGGCGGTAGCGTGTCCAGCACGCTGCAAGCGTGTTATACGATGCTTGGCGATTCAGACATGATGGCGTACCTTGTTGAGATGGCACCGCGCCTCGTCGAGCTTCAGCGGGTGTTGAAACCGACAGGTAGTCTTTTTCTCCATTGCGATTCGACTGCATCGCACTACCTGAAGATTCTCCTTGACGGCATCTTTAATCCTGAAAATTATCGCAACGAAATCATCTGGCAGCGTACCAATGCTCACAACTTCAAGTCAAAGGCGTTTCACCGCATTCACGACACGCTGTTCTTTTACTCGAAAGAGCCCAATGGATATAAGTTTCACCAGCTCTTCGTCGGTTTTTCGCAGGCGCAGTTAGACCGATACGAAGAGGAGCCGGAAACTGGAAGATTGTTCACCGGCCAGGATATGACCATCGTCAATGGTGATCCGACGCCGTGGCGCGGAACAACGCCTTCACCGGGTCGCGGATGGGGACTGTCTCTTACCGAGCGCGAAAAACTGTGGGCCGAAGGTATGGTTCTCAAGCGCAAGGATGGGTCACCGCGACTGGATGGGCGCAAAGTCTATCTTGACGAGAAAGATGGCGTCCCTGTCTCGGACATTTGGACTGATATTCCGCGCATCGCCAACACCAGCAGAGAACGCCTCGGATACCCTACGCAGAAACCCGAAGCGCTGCTCACGCGAATCATCCAAGCGACTACAGATGAAGGTGATACCGTGCTGGACCCGTTTTGTGGTTGCGGCACTACGATTTCAGCCGCTGAATCGCTGGGGCGGCGTTGGATTGGGATAGACATCACGCATCTTGCGATTGGTCTGATCAAACATCGTTTATACGACCAATTCGGCGCGGCCATCACTTCAACATACGACGTTGTTGGCGAACCCGTGTCGCTTCCCGATGCGCGCAAACTTGCTGAGGAGGATAAGTTTCAATTCCAGGCATGGGCGCTTGGTCTCGTAAGCGCACGAACCGCACAAAGCTCAAAGAAAGGTGCGGACAAGGGCGTTGATGGCAACCTGTACTTCCACGACGACCCACAGGGAAAAACTAAACGGGTCATCCTCTCGGTGAAGGGCGGCGAGAACGTAAGCGTCACGATGGTGCGCGACCTTCGCGGAACGCTTGAACGGGAGAAGGCTGAAATAGGCGTGCTCATTACGCTCAACGAGCCCACAGGTCCCATGGAAAAAGAAGCAATCGCAGCCGGGTTCTACACGAGCCCAATGGGCGGCAAGCATCCAAGGATTCAAATTCTCACCGTTGAGCAGTTGCTAGAGGGTAGAGGCATTGATTACCCGGCTCGGTCGCAGCGCTCAAATGTTACGTTTCGCAAAGCGAAGCGCAAGGAGCGGCACGTTGAGAATCTTTCGCTGCTAAGCGACTTTCCGCCAGCGCCCGCCGTGCCTGTCGCCGTGCCCACGAGTAGGCGCGCGGGAAAGCGACGCACGAAATAGCGCCTCCGCTGCTGCAACACCTAGTTCAATCGCAGCAGCCACGCTCTCAGTTCTTCGGCATCGGCTTGCCACACCCCGATACCTTGATGGCCGAACAGCGGGCCCTCGTCGCTCATCAGATCTGACAGGTCCGCATCCCACAAGAAGTTCATGCCGGTGGTAGTGCCCACCTCCACAAGAATCGGTGGCCTAACTCTGGGGCTCAGGTCACACCAAGTCCTGGTAGATCGCCATGGCGTTGCGTCCCTTGGCGGTCTCCGCTTCGATGAAGTCCCGGTGCTCCTCGCACCGGCTGCGCGTCCGTTCCGGGGGTCCAGGGTTGGTGGCCGCCTCCGTGACCGTGGCCGGCGCCGCTACGACCGACTCACCGGGGTCGGTGGCCACTTTGGCCGCTTTTGGTGGCAGCAGTCCAGCCTCACGCCCGTACCGGCCAATCGTCTCGCGGCGGTGGCCGGTCTCCCGTTCGATCCGCCGCAGGGTCCATCCCAGGCGCAGCAGCGCTAGTATCGTCTCTCGTTCGGTCATCCTGAGCACATTCACGGCAGCGAGATTCCGCTGCCGTCCAGACGTGCCCTGACTGGTCGCTATCGGTCAGATTGGCCGGTTTTCAAGTGGCCACGAGTGGCCGCTTTTGGGTGGCCGCCGAGGAGCGACCATTGACGAGATATACGACGCTGTTAGCTCTCAGCTAGGTGAAGTCGCACGCCCCTCGGTGCGTTCGTACATGCAAGTCGAATCAAAATTTGAGCGCATCGGGCGGGGCAAGTACCGGCTGCGGTCGCAGTAACCGTCTGTCCTTCGCCGCTACGAATATACGATGCCGATTATGTCTTCGATGAAACTCTTAACCTTGTTCACCTTCGGCACATATTTACTTGGGTGACCGCAGGCATTCCGTAGGTCTAGGCATTGGCCCAATATCCGTCGCTCGGAGTTGTCGAATATTCCGAGGTCCAGCGCGGTCAGGAGTAGCTGTGAATCTTTAACGTAACTGAAGTCCTCGATGCCCCTAACGGTGCGCGCCTTCAAATTGTGCTTTTGCAGGCTGGCATTTATGTCATCGATCGGCTTCTTAAGCACTTCTTCCTGGATGACCCTTATCGTACCCGACCATAAAAAGACAATCGCAGCGCGCAGCGCGTTAAAGCGAAGACAGTTAATTCCCTCCATCAAGTAATCGCGGACCACGTTGTCCTTGACCTTTGCCGCGATGGCCGTGAGCGATGCGACCTCGTTTTGCGCTTCTACCGCTTCATCGGGCAAATCCAATAGATTGCGTACGAACTGCTTGCCCGAATCAGTGATGCGCCAAAGGTTTTTGCCGCCTTCGCGTCCCACAAGTTCGACCTTCGGACCGAGTTGGTTCAGCGCCATCGAGATGTTTGTGTCTTTTTTCGGGTCACGTGCCTTGACCATCAATTTTCGGATGTCTTCGCTGCCGAACACATCGCCTTGCTCATGGACCGTGGCGAAGTACATTATGGCAAGGACTCGGTTCTGAACAGTTGAGCGCTTTAGCGGAGCAAGAAACTCGCCTAAAGATAGCGACACTAGTCGTTACCGCCCTTTGCTTTGGCAATAATCTCCGTGTATCGCGTCCGGCCTTTGCGTTTTAGAATCCAAGACGAGTCATCATCCTTACCGCTACGCTCAATCCAATCTTTTGCAACGAGGTTTCGTAGGTCGCGATTGACGTTCTTCGGGCGGTCCTGCTGATAGCGACCAAAAATTGCTAAGAGGCTGTCGTTATTGATTTTTTCTCCGCGCGCTTCCATGTCGTGGAAGAAGATGACATATCTGTCCGGGTTTCGCTTGCACTGATTGAGTAAATCGGAAACCTCGGGTTCACCACTATCGACGTGCATGCGAGGCTGACGATGAGTTGCGTGCAGGGCCTCTTTGGGTGCCGGTTTAGTCGTTACACTTCCAGTGAGCATTTGTACGGCAAGTTCAAACGCCTTTTTCTGAAGATGTTCGGGCAAGTCGCCTACGACTTCGCTTGCCTCTTTAAGTGCGTATTTGACCTGTTCTTTATCCATCTTCCACTCCCGTCAAGACTTCTCGGAGGTTACAAAAGCAAAACTCTTACTCACCATTTCCGCGCTCACCGAGCATTTGCTCAATGAATTTTTCGCCCGCTTTGGTAATCATGTATTTCTTGCGAGCCTGTTTCGCCTTGCCGCTTTTCGCGGTTTGAACTGCAAGCGCGGGTTTCTGGTCAATTAGGTCATCGAAAGCAGATGTGATGTTGCCAATTGCGTGGCCGAGATGTTTCAACTCGCGATTAACTGCGCCCGAGTCAAACGTCGCCATTCCGTCATGCTTTTGCAGCCAGTAACCGCCAATCAAAGCCTTCTGAGAATCTGTTTGTGGGTCTGCTGCGTCAAAGAACTCTGCTAACGTACCAAACGACGATACAATTGCGGTTGAACCGGCAGAACCGCTTGATTCAGCGGCACCACCGCATGCCCCAGAGCTGCCCGTTGCTGCACCACCGTGTACGCGGACTCCGTACCGCGATGCAGCCCAGGCGATTACTCGTCCACGCGATTCTTCGGGAAGGGGGTCTAGTGCCGAAGCCACCGCGCGCATGGCATCGACTTCTTGCATGCTATCCAAGACAGGTACCACTCCTCTGCATCAATAACATGCAGAATATCATTGTCAAAAGCGCATGTCAATGGCGCAAGTGATGAGCTAATAACTGGGCCGGCACGGCTCAGTTGGGCCTAAGGAGCCAAACCCGGAACTCCTCAGCCTGGTCCTCCCACGGCCCCAGACCCTGATGGCCGAACGGTGGTCCCTCGTCGCTGTATAGGTCGCTGCGATCGCAGTTATATAGCCATGCGTCCATGCTTTGGACAGTGCCCACAATTCGCATCGCAAAGGACATCAAGCGTAGCGGCGTTCGTCCTGGATGCGTCGGTCACACGGCTCGCAAATTAGCTGCGTGTTCTCCTCGGTGTAGCCTGACGGTGCGTGGAAGCGGTCCAAGACAACGTTGCGCGCCGGTAATTCGTTGCGGCACTGAGCGCAGAGACTGCCTTGCGCATTGCGCTTTCTCTCTTTCAGCCGTCTGCGTGCGCCAGGCTTATCGCGCTCGTCATAGCTTAGCTCATTTTACAGCTTGCGGTTCAATGCGAAGCGCAGTTCAGCATCGCCGCCACTTAAAGTGTCGAGGTCCCGGCGTATGGACGCGAGCAGTTCATTCGCTGCTTCTAACTCTTGCGGCGATAGTCGTCGGTGCGGCATCGTCCCTACTTAGGTGTTTGTCCGATTCACCCTTGAGCCGACACTTACGCACGCACATTCGGAATCGCGAAGTCATCTCTGGATGAGCTGTTGGAGTTCGGACGCGTGACGATCGAAGTGCTTCGCCAACCGCTCGGAGAGGGCGCCGTCTCCATCGCTCGCGCCAGCGGAACGTTCACCTTTCCGGCGCGCTTCATGTTGGTCTGCAGCACCAACCCCTGTCCGTGCGGCTATCGCGGCGATCCGTTGCGCGAGTGCCGCTGCGATGCTACAACGGTAGCGCGCTACGCGGCCAAGCTCTCGGGGCCATTGCTCGATCGGCTCGATCTCCAGATCGACGTCCCGCGCGTCCCGCTCGACGATCTGTTCCGGCGCACCCCGGCTGAGCCGTCGAGCGCCGTCCGTGCACGCGTGGAAGCGGCGCGCGCCCGGCAGCAGGAGCGCTATGCCGGAACGGGCGTCTACGCCAACGGTCAGCTGCCCAGCGCGCTCACGGCGCAGCACTGCCGTCTCGACCCCGAGGGCGCGGCGCTCGTGCGGACGGCCGCGGCCGCGAAACGTCTCTCGGCGCGCGGCTACGACCGCATCTTGCGCGTTGCGCGAACCATTGCGGACCTTGCGGGCGCGGACACCATCGACGCGAGCCATGTCGGAGAGGCCATCCAGTACCGGTCGCTCGAGCGGCTCTCGTCGAAAGCGGCATGAGTCTGCACGGCTGTATCGTACGACCGTCGCATGAAGGACCCGCTTCCCCTTCGCCTTCCCTTCGACGGTCGAGCGATGCTCGAATATTGGAATCGCGACCCGCTCGACGCCGTTGACGTCGTCGACGGCGCAAGGTACCGGCGGGTCGTCGATCTGGGCGAGAATCGTGCCGCGCTGGAGCTTCGCATCGACGGCCACGTCATTGCCGTCGGCGTCGCCGCATGGGAGCGGCGTCCACGACGAGGCGATCGTGAAGCGCTGTGCGCCGTCGCTTCGCACATGGTTTCGGCGGACGTCGACCTCACCTGTTTCGCCGACGCCGTCGCGGCCGATCCCATCATGGCGGCCCTCGTGACGCGCTTCCACGGCGTCAAGGTGCCGCAGACACCGCAGCCGTTCGACGCGCTGCTTTGGGCGATTCTCGGCCAGCAGATCACAACGACCTTCGCGCACTTGCTCAAACGCCGCCTCGCGACGACGTTCGGAGAGCCGTTGATGGTGCGTGGGGCGCCGCGCTATGCACTCCCATCGGCGGAGCGCCTCGCCGCGCTCGATCTCGAAGCGCTATGCGCGATCGGAACCACGCGGGCGAAATCGCGCGCGATCGTGGAGGTGGCGCGCGCCGTCGTAGACGGCGAGCTCGATTTCGCCGAGTTGCGCGCGCTGGAGACGGAAGGCATCATCGAACGCCTCTGTCGTCTGCGCGGCGTGGGTCGCTGGACCGCCGAGTACGTCGCCATGCGCGGATTCGGCCGCACCGACAGCTTGCCGGCGGGCGACGTTGCCCTCCAGCGCGCCGCTGCCGCCCGCTACGGCCGGCGCTACGGAAGCGCCGAAGCGCTCCGGCGATTGGCCAAACGCTGGCGCGGCTGGGAATCCTACGCCGCGTTCTACCTGTGGCGCTCGCTCTCGGTGCCCGCGGGATAAACCGTGAGATGACGTTCGCGCTTGAAGCGGTAGAGAAAGCCAAGGAAATCTCGTTAGACCTCTTACTCGAGGCGCATCGTCAGCTCTTGGCACCGACTCGTATGGCACAACAAGGCGGCCGCCGGAAATGCTCCCGGATCTCATGCACGACCTGTTCGCCTTCCGCGACGACGATTCTCTGCCGGCAGTATCGCAAGCGGCGATCGCCCATGCGCAATTCAAGACCGTTCCCTTTGCCGGTGGATACTCTCGTTCACGCTTGCCGCCATCTGGCGTGGGCTCCTTTTTTCGTCATGGGCGCATTGAACAACATGATCCCGTTCACGCTGATCGTCTGGGGCCAGACGCAGATCGCCAGCGGTCTCGCAGCGGTCCTCAACGCCACCACGCCGTTGTTCACGATCCTCCTCGCGCACGTCTTGACGTGCGAGGAGCGTTTGACGTCGAAGAAGCTCGTGGGCGTCCTCTTGGGCTTCTGCGGCGTCGTCGCGCTCATGGGTCCGTCCGCTGCGCATGGTTTGAGCTTGCGCAGCCTCGCCCAGCTCGCCGTCCTGGGAGCGGCCGTCTCCTACGCGCTTGCCGGCATCTACGGGCGCCGGTTCAAGGGGATGCCGCCGCTGGTGACGGCAACGGGGCAGCTGAGCGCATCGACGCTCCTGACGATTCCGCCGGCGCTCGTGGTCGACCGTCCATGGACGCTGGGCGCGCCGACCTGGCAGACATGGAGCGCCATGCTCCTACTGGCCTTGGTCTGCACGGCCCTCGCCTACGTGATCTACTTCCGTATTCTGGCCGTGGCGGGCGCCACGAACGCGGTGTTGGTGACCTTCCTGGTTCCCGTCAGCGCGCTGTTGCTGGGCGTCAACCTGCTGGGCGAGCGCCTGAGGCAAACGACTTCGCGGGGATGCTGCTGATCTTCGCCGGGCTGGCGATGATCGACGGCCGGATCCTCGCGCTATCGGACGTCTGCGTGAGCGGCGTGCGGCGGCATCGTCTCACCAATCGTAGACGTTAGGCACGTCCATCACCTCGAAGGACGTCTGGCCCGTCTGCAGCATCTTCGCGACGTACGGCAAGCACATGCCGCAGCCGCGCGTGGCCCCCGTGTGCTGCGTCAATTCCTCGAAGCCCCAACCGTGCTCGCGCGCCAACCGCAGCAAGTCGGCGAAAGAGAGGTTCGCGCAGATGCAGTGAGTGACCACGTACGCCTCTTCCGCGCCCGAGGATGCAGGGCCTCGTCACGCCCGCGGCGGACCAACCGTGCACGGATCCGCACATGCACGACGCTCTTCGAGAGTTCTCACGGCTCTGGAACGCGGGACGGTACTTCGAGGCCCACGAGGTCCTGGAGGATCGCTGGCGACGCACGTCCGATCCGGGTGAACGCGCGCTGATCCAATGCGCGGCGGCGCTCCACCATCTCCAGCGAGGCAACACTCCCGGCGCCGGCAAGTTGCTGCACGCGGCGAAGACTCCGTTGCGCGCATTCGCCATGCGCGAGCCCGCGCTGCTCCCGCTGCTTCGCTGGGTCAGCGGGGCGACGGAGGCCGCAACGCCCGACGTTGCCATGCTCCGCGCGCGGCCTCCGCTCGACTTGCGCGCGGCCGAACCGGGGAGCGGCGGAGACGGTGCAGAACGTGACCCTCATGCGTAATCCGGACGTCCCCGAAACCCTCGATAGCTGGAGCATCCTCCACCGTCTCTACGCCTTCGATCGACAGCGCTGGCTCGCGCTCACCTCAAGCCGCCGCGAGGCGATCGCTCGCGAAGCCCGAACGGTGTGCGCTGCGCTCGCAGGCGATGGCGAGCGCGATTTCGCGCCGATCCACATCCTCGGGGGAAAGGGCGACTTAATGGTCGTCCATTATGCACGCGGCTTCGAATCGCTCGCCGAAGCGGAGATGCGATTCGATGCCCTCGAGCTCAATCAGTATCTCACCCCGCGTTCGTCCTACGTCTCCGTCCTCGAGCTGGGCCTCTACGAAGCGACGGCGAAGATCCACGCGCAGTTACGAGAGCGTCAGCTCAAGCCATATTCGCCGGCCTGGAACCAGGCATTCGACGAACTCCTCGCAGATCAAGCGTCCGGCGCCGAAGGGCGTCTGTGGAGCAAGATCCCGCGTCGGCGGTACTTCTGCTTCTACCCGATGAACAAGAAGCGCGGCGAGCAACGCAACTGGTACGCGCTGCCCTACGAAGAGCGGCAGCATCTGATGCGCGAGCACGGCACCATCGGCCGTTCCTACCATGGCCTGGTCAATCAGGTGATCTCCGGCTCCATCGGCTTCGACGATTGGGAGTGGGGCGTCGATCTCTACGCGGACGATCCGCTGATTTTCAAGCGGCTCATCTACGAGATGCGTTTCGATCGCGCGAGCGCACTCTACGCGGAATTCGGCCCGTTCGTCACGGGCCTCCAATTCTCCGTGGAGGAGCTGCCCATGTTTCTCGAGGGCAGATCCGTTCCGCGCCTCCTCACGCAGCCGGAGCTCGCTACCAGCGCCCGCCCGTCGCCTCGTTGACGCGCGCGATCAGCGCCTCCGGCCGTTCCCGGAACTTCGCCCACAGCGCATGCGAGCGCACGATGTCCTCCAGCGTATCGGTGAGCACGGCGTTGACGGGAGTGCGTACGCCGGTGGCCTTGCCGGCGCGCACCACCGCGCCGTTGAGCGCGCCAACCTCGGAACGCTGACGCCCCTGGCGCAGGTCCGCGAGCAGCGAGGGCGGCTTTTCGCCGCGGGCACCGGCCACGCGTGACGCCAGCAACAGGCGCGCCACGGCCGACGGCAGCCTCAACACCATCGCGAGCGCCCGCACCGGGTAGTGCGGCAGATCGACGAGCTGAATGCCTTGAGCGCGTACGACGCGCAGCGCTTCACGCAGCGCGTGGACCTCGACGCGGAAAGCGCCGGGATGCTTGACGAGATTGACCGGCAGGCTGTCGAGGATGGCGCACGTCGCGTTGGCCATCAAATTGATGATGAGCTTCGACCACTTCAGCGCGCGGTAATCGGCGTACGACTGCACCTCGAGGCCGGCGGCGCCGAAAGCCGCCAAGAGCCAGTTGATCGAGCCGCCGCCGACGGGAGCGATCCCTAACCCGCCGCTTCCCGTGGCGCGCACCTTCTCGCCATCCCTGTGCACGGGCACGGTGAGCGCTCCCGACGCGACTGCATCTGCGCCGAACGCCCCCGCGAGCTGCTCCTCGTTGCCGACACCGTTCTGCACGGTGAGGATCGTCGTTTGCGATGCCTCGCCCAGCGCGCGCTTGAGCGTCGCGATGGCGCCGGGTGTATCGTATGACTTCACGGCGACGATCGCCAGGTCGACGCCGGCGGCCGGTTCCACGCGGTCGAGCTCGCGCGGCGCATAAACAACGTCGCCGCCGTGAGCGGCCAGCAGTTCCCCGAGATAGCGGCCTACCGCACCGGCTCCGACGACGTAGACCTTCATCTGCCCGTCGACCCAAAGCCCGCCTCGGCGCGGATCGACGCGGGGAGTTCCGCCGCCGTCTCAAACGCCACGCGCGTCACGGGCGCGATGACCATCTGCGCGATGCGGTCGCCGCGACGCACGACGAACGGCTCACTGCCGAGATTCGCCAGGATGACGGAGACAGGGCCGCGGTAATCCGCGTCGATGGTACCGGGGCTATTAAGCAGCGTCACCCCGTGGCGTAACGCTAGTCCGCTGCGCGGCCGTACCTGCGCCTCGTACCCGGAGGGCAGCGCGATGGAGAAGCCGGCGGAGACCAGCGCCCGCCCGCCCGGTTCGATCAGGAGATCCTCCGGCACGGCGGCGCAGAGGTCCGCGCCCGCTGCCTCTTCGCTCATGTACGTCGGGATCGGAAGGCCCTCGCCCTCCGGCAAGACGCGTATCGGAACGATCATGCTACTGCTTCAGAAGTTGAGAGAGTTCCGCTTGGAACGACTCCACGTCTCGGAAGGCTCGGTACACGCTGGCGTACCGGATGTACGCCACCTTGTCCAGGTCCTTGAGCGCTTCCATGATCTTCTCTCCCACCATGGCCGTAGGGACTTCGGTCTCACCGCGCGCAAACAGCTCCCGTTCGATCGAGGCGACGACCTCTTCCAATTGGGCTTCGGAGATCGGCCGTTTCTCGCAGGCCTTGCGCAGGCCGATCAAAAGTTTCTCGCGGTTGTACTGCTCGCGCCTTCCGTCTTTCTTGACGACGAAGAGACGAGGAGCCTCCATACGCTCGTAGGTCGTGAACCGGTGCCTGCAGGCGAGACATTCGCGGCGCCTGCGGACAACGGTCTCATCGTCGCGCGAATCAACGACCCGCGTCTCGCTCTTCTGGCAGCTCGGACAGATCACGACCCTACTCGTCTTGCCGTGGGATGAACCACGACCCCTAGTGGTGTGCGATCAGTATAGCCACCATCAGTTGCGGCGGTCAAATTGTGGGGCTCGACGGTCTCCCGAACGCGAAAGAAGCACAGGGGGCAAGAACGCCGAGAGCGGGCCAAAGGCCCGCCCTCGTGCCGTCGCGCCGTTAACCGGCGCCGATCTTGAAGAGCTTGGTCCCGCATTCGGGGCACTTACCCTGCGTGGCAGGGCGCCCGTTCTTCATCGTGATCTTCTCTTCGTTCTGCATCTGGCGCTTGGTCTTGCACTTCACGCAGTACGCTTCTGCCATGCATCCTCCAACGGCTGGACCGGGATAACCATCTACCCCGCGTTGGCGCGCTTATTCCAGGGGAGCGCCGTGCGTCCTGGTGGCGCGGGTGCAAGATCAGCTAGTTGACTGAGAGGCGTAGCCGTCGCGGCCGGCAATGGGCCGAACTGCCGAGCAGCCGGCCGACGTACCGCCGAAGCCGCCGTTCCTCGCAGCGCTGGACCTCGGCCACGGTCATCAAGAGGCGACGATGGTGGCCGCGGAGGGCCTCCGCTTCACCCGCCGAGGCCGTCATGATCGCCGCCTCGACGCGCGCCAATTCGTCGTGGAGGGCCCGAAGGAGGTCATCCGTGCGGTGCTGCTCCATGGTTGCCTTCGAGTATACGCCGCGGGCTTCGCCGCAGACAAGCCTTTCCAAAGAGCCGAACGGCCGCAGTGGGTAGGCTGTGGGCGAACTCGGGGAGCTGAACGGACTGGCGGCCCTCGTCCGGCGTGGCGGACCGATCGCGGCGCGGCGTGCCTTGAGGCGGGGCGAGGCGGCGGCCGTCATGCTGCGCCGCCTCGGCTTCGACCCCGCAGGGGAAGAAGCGGTGCTGCGCTGCGAGCTTGCCGCAACCGGGGTCAGGCTCGTCGATCCGCGCCGCGTGCGCGGTTTCGAGGACCTGGCCGATCCGCCGGCCGTGCTCTTCGCATGGGGTGAGCCGCCGAGCGATGACGCGTGGAGCGGGGTGGCCGTGGTCGGAACGCGGGCCGCCACGCGCGCCGGGTCCAGCCGCGCGGAGGGGATCGCGCGGGACCTCACGGCGGCGGGCGCGATCGTCGTCTCCGGGCTCGCGCTGGGGATCGACGAAGCGGCCCATCGCGGCGCGCTCGCCGCAGGCGGGCAAACCATCGGCGTCTTGGGCGGCGGCCATGGCCGCTTCTTTCCTCCCGGGAACCTCGCGCTCGCCCGCGAGATCGTTGCCGCCGGCGGTTGCGTCCTCTCCGAGTACGCGCCCATGCACGCCTCGTTTCCCGGACAGTTCCTCGAACGCAACCGCTTGGTCGCTGCCTTGGCCCGGGCCGTCGTGGTCGTCGAGTCGGGACTGCGCGGTGGAGCGATCAACACGGCCGGTTGGGCGATGGAACTAGGCCGCGACCTCTTCACCGTCCCGTGGGACGTCGACCGGCCGAAAGGCGCGGGCTGCCTGCGCCTCCTGCGCGAGGGCGCTCGCGCCGTGGGCGGCGGCGACGACCTTTGCGCCGACCTCGGGCTGAGCGCTCCGACGCCGGCGCGCCGCGCTCGAAAGCGCCTGGAGACGATCGCGGGCGTCGAAGGGGGATTGGCAGAGCGGATCGTCGCAGCCCTCGCGGATGGAGAACGCTGTCACGACGATCTGGTCGAGCTCTGCGACGCGCCGATCGGACTGCTGCGCGGCGCCCTCTCCATTCTCGAGCTTCACGGGATCGTGGAGGATCGCGGCGGCGGGCGGGTCGCACTAACCTCATAGCCAACGATGGCCCCCATGAGGATTCTCATGCTCGCCGTCGGCAAGATACGGGAGCGCTACATCGCGACGGCCGTGGACGACTTCGCGAAACGGCTTCGACCCTACGTTCCGCTGGAGTTCGTCGAGGTCAACGCGGCGCGCGGGACCGATCCCGACTCGGCCGTGCGCGAAGAAGGGGAGCGTCTCTTGGCGCGCCTCTCCCACGACGACGTCGTCTGGCTTCTGGAGCGCGAAGGGGAGGAGTGGTCGAGCGTTGAGCTGGCCGGCCGTCTCGACGACGTCGCGCGCAGCGGCGTGGGGCGCCTGGCGATCGTGGTCGCCGGAACGTATGGGGCCGCGCCCGCCTTGCGCGCGCGTGCGACGCGCCTATGGAGCCTCTCACGCCTTACGCTCCTCCATGAATGGGCACGCGCGCTGGCCCTCGAGCAGCTCTACCGCGCGCTCAAGATCCTGCGCAACGAGCCCTACCATCACTGAACGGAAGGGTGCGGCGGCGAAGCGTCGGAAAGGGGTGCGTTCCATACCACGATCACGTCGCAGGTCCCGCGGGAGCACGCCTTGTCCATCATTCAGAGACTTGAGCAAATCGTCGACGCGCAGTTGAGCGAGGCTGTCCGGCGCGCCCAGCCAAGCTTTCAGGACGGCGCGCTCCTGCCGACGGCTTCCTTTGCGCCTTCCCGCGACGAGCGCTTCGGCGACTTCTCGACCCCCGTCGCGATGCAAGCGGCCAAAGCGGCGCGGACCAACCCACGCGCCGTCGGCGAAGCCCTCCGCGAAGCGGTCGAGGCCGCCGTCGGCAGCGACGCGGAGCTTCGCTCCAGCATCCGCTCCATCTCGATCGCGGGCGCGGGCTTCCTCAACGTCACGATGGCGCCGGCGTACTGGCAATCGATCGTCGGGCAGATTCTGCGCGAAGGCGCGCGCTACGGCCGCCACCCCAAGACGGGGCGGAAGGTCAGCCTGGAGTTCGGAAGCGCCAATCCCACGGGCCCCGTCGTGGTGGTGCAGGGCCGCTCCACCTCCGCCGGCTCGACGCTGGCGAACCTGCTGCGTTTCTGCGGTGACGACGTCACGGTGGAATGGATCCAAAACGATGCAGGCGCGCAATTGGAAACGCTGGCACGTTCCGTCTATGCGCGCTACCGGCAGCTCTGGGAGCCGGGCTACCCGTTTCCCGAAGACGGCTATCCCGGCGACTATCTGCTGCCGATCGCCGAGGCGCTCCGCGCGCGCGACGGCGAGCGCTGGATCACCAAGAGCGAGCACGAATGGCTCGAGCCCATCTCGCTTTTTGCGCGCGATCTCATCGTCGCCGAACAGCAGCGCGACATGGCGGATTTCCGCGTGCATTTCGACGTCTGGCAGTCGGAGCGCGAGCTCCACGAGAGCGGGCGCGTCCAGCAGGCTATCGAGGCGATGCGCGCCGGCGGCCATTGCTACGAGAAAGACGGCGCGCTCTGGTTTCGCGCCACCGACTTCGGCGACGACAAGGATCGCGTGCTCGTCCGCAGCGACGGTCGCCCCACGTACTACGCCGGCGACATGGCCTACCATTGGGAGAAGTTCCGTCGCGGCAACGACCTCGTCATCGACATCTTTGGTCCGGATCACCACGGCTACATCCAGCGCATGCGAGCCTTCGTCGAGGCGCTGGGCCACAAGGACGCCATCGAGATCCTCATCGCGCAGCAAGTGACGCTCAAGCGCGGCGACGAGATCGTCTCGTCCTCGAAGCGTCAGGGGCAGATCCTCACGCTGCGTGAGATTTTCGAAGAGGTCGGCGTCGATGCGGCCCGCTTCTTCTTCATCATGCGTTCGCTCGACTCGCACCTCACCTTCGATCTCGACCTCGCGAAGCAGCAAACGCAGGACAACCCCGTCTATTACGTCCAGTACGGCCACGCGCGCATCGCCAGCGTCCTGCGCAAAGCCCCGCCGGAGCTGTTGGAACGCGCCCAGCGCGCGCAAGATCTCGACCGCCTGACGCACCCCGCGGAGATCGCGCTGATCAGGCGCCTGGCCCAGCTCTCCGAGCGAACGCTCGCAGCGGCGCGAGCGCGCGAGCCGCATCAGCTCACGACGTACGCGCGCGAAGTGGCGACCGATTTCCACCACTTCTACACGGAGTGCTTGATCTTGGGCGACGATCCCGCGCTCTCCGCCGCGCGTCTCTCGCTCTCGCTGGCCGCCAAGCGTGTCTTGGCTACCACGCTCGGACTCATGGCCATCACAGCGCCCGATACGATGTAGGGACCTGTCGGACGATGGCGACAGATTCCTGATGCGCTGGTGCGCCGTCTTCACCTTCCACCTGCCGCCCGATCTCGACGCTGCAGCCGTCGCGCGCATGGTGGAAACGGCATACCGGCCGTTAACGCGCCTCTTGCTCCGCCGCCCCGCATTGCGCGGCGGACTCGCGATCGAAGCAGGCACGAGCGAGCGCCTTTGGCGCGAGGGTCACGAAGACGTCTTCATCGCGCTGCGGACGCTCATGGAACGCGGTCAGCTCGAGGCAATCGACACGGCCGCCTACGGCGCGCCGCTTCCGTTGCTTCCGGAAGAGGAGTCGCGCCGGCAGTTGGCTCGGAACGCCGCCATCAACCGAACCTACTACGGCTTGGCCTACCGCCCCGCGGGCGTCGTCACGCGCGCCTGCGCCGCTTCGCCCGCGCTCGCGCGCATCGCCCAACGCGACGGATATCGCTATTTGCTCTGCGACCGGCGGGCCCTGCCGGCGGACGGCGACGGCACGGCGCATTTGCGCTCGCCGGGCGGGCTGGCGCTGATCTCGTGCGACCGCGACCTTGCCGAAGCGATCGCCGACCATACCGCGCCGCGCGTCACGATGCTGCGCGGAGCATTCCACCGCGCCGGCGACGCATCGGCGTGCGTCCTTCCCGTTGAGCGGCTGACGGAGGATCCCGCCCGCTTGCGCCGTCTGGTCTCCGCCGTAGAACGAATACCGCTGAGATGTCTGACGCCGCGCGAGCACCTCACGTCCCTCGAGCACTCCGCGATCCGGCGGATAACGTGCGAGCCCGATGGCGCTCCGTGGCTCCTTTGGCACGACCCCGACGACCCCGTCCATCGCATGCAATGGCGCTTCATCTCACACGCGCGAGCACTTGCCGAACGCGACCTTGACGCCCACCCGCGTGCCCGCGAGCTCTTGGACCGCGCGCTCTGCGCCGACTTTCTCACGGCGGCTTCACCGGCGTCTTGGAACCGCGCGCGCATCGAATTTGGCGCGCAACTCTTGCTGGAAAGCGTGCTGGCCGCCGCCAGCGATGAAGAGGAACAGGCGGAAGCGCGTTTCTACGCGCTGGAGATCGCCGAACGCGCTCGCGCTCGTGAGCGCTTCTTCGAAGACGCTAGGAGCGCATCTGCTCCGACTGCGCGGGCTCAGGCGGCTCGTGGGGAAGCGCCTCGGCGAGGGAGACGTGCTCGGTAGCCGGAGCACGCTCCATCACTCTAACCAGCAGCGGCGCGATGAAGAACATCCAGAGCGTCTTGATCAGCGCCGCGACGGGAATCGCCAGCAAGAGCCCCCACAACCCGAAGAGCTCCCCGCCGGCGAAGACGGCAAAGATGATGGCGATCGGCGAGATCCCCACGTGCGCCGACATCACCTTCGGCACCAACAGATAGTCGCTGATGCGCGCCGTCACGAAAATCACCAGCGCCACCCATCCCGCCATCGCGCCGCCTTGGAGCGCCCCCAACAGCGCGCCCAGCACGAGCGCCAGCAGTGGGCCGATGTACGGGATGGCGTAGAAGACACCGGCCACGACCGCTATCAAGACCGCGTAGTTGAAGTGGAGCATCCAGAGCGCGATGAACGTCATCACCGCCGTGGCAGCGCAGAGGATCGTTTGGCCGATGATGAAGCCGCCGAAGATGGCCGCGATCTCGTGCGCCAAGGCACGCGCCTCGGCGCGGCGCGATTCCGGAAAGAGATTGTTGAATCCGGCGAGGATCGCCGCCTCGTTGGCCAAGAGGTAGTACGACAGGATGAGCGCAGTGACGCCGATGATAAGCGCGCTCACGGTGTTGATCACCAGCTGGCCGAGCGAAGAGACCAGGTGCGAGACCAGAATGCTGAGCGCCGTGACGGCGCGGCCCTGGAGGTCGGAGAGCGCCGGCGGCAATGGATAGCGCCCAAAGTGCGTTTGCAGCGAATGATCGATGTTGGCCAGCGCGTTCTGCATCGCCGCGAGATACTCCGGAGAGTTCGCGAAGAGCAGTTGCATCTGGAGGATCGCCTCCGGAATCACCACCAGCAGTAGCAGGACCAAGAGCGCCATCAACGCCGCGTAGACGATCGCGATGGCCGCGCCCCGGGCCATCTTGCGGGAGAGCAGCTCGACCACGGGGTGAACGCCGAATGCGACCAGCGTCGCGATGACGAAGACCGTCGCCGTCTTGGGAATGTGCAAGAGAACGGCCAGCGCCACCCCGATCGCGATCAACACGAGCAGGATGATGCCGCCCTTGCGCACGGTGCGCTGCCACCACTGCGTGGCACTCAGAGGCTCTTGCATCGCACCGTTCGCTCTACCTCGTATCCTAGCGATTCGTAGAGACGAACCGCCGGCTGATTGGCCTCGGTGACGATCAGTCCCATTCGGCTCATTCCGCAGCGTCGCGCCTCCGCCTCGGCGACGCTCAAGAGCATGCGCGCGATGCCCTGCCGCCGCTGCTCCGGAATCACCGCCATATAGGCAACGTACCCCTCGGGAAGGCCCGTTACCTCGTGCGGAAAGTTGACGAGCAGCAAAACGAATCCGACGGGTTGCCCGTCCTTCTCGGCGACGAGGAGTCGATGATCGCGCAGCCGGCAGAAGGTGAAGAGGCGCTCGATGTTCGCAGCCAGCAGCGGAGCCGCCGAATCGCGCGACGGCGGCACCTGGTCCGCGGCGACCTGCACGGCGAGGTCGAGCGCCCACGCCTCCTCGCCGGGGAGCGCGGAGCGCACCGTCACGCGGGACTGGTTGCCGTCCACGAGTCCAGTGCCTCCTCGAGCGCCTCGACGAACATACGGTTCTCCTCCGGAGTGCCGATGGTGACGCGAATGTGGTGCGGCAGATGGAAGCTCGTTCCCGCCCGAACGATCACGCCGCGGCGGGCGAGATCGTGGTAGGCGCGATCGGCCGTCACGGGAAGGTGGATGCATAGGAAGTTGGACGCGCTGCGGTACGCCCAAAGTCCCATCCGCTCGATCTGCCGGTAGAGGTAGGCTTTCCCCTCGTCGTTGTTGGCGCGCGTGCGCTTTACGAATTCGTGGTCGTCGATCGCGGCCAGCGCTGCGCGAACGGCGGGAAGCGCAACGTTGAACGGCACGTGGGCACGCGTCAGCCAAGAGACGATGGCGGGATCGCCCACGGCATACCCGATGCGCACGGCCGCCAAACCGTAGAGTTTCGAGAGCGTGCGCAAGACCAGCAAGTTGGGACGCGCGTCCAGGTCCAGCGTCGCATCAACGGCGTCATCGTCGGCGAACTCGACGTATGCCTGATCGACGACGAGCAGCACGTCCGGCGGCAACTCGCTGAGAAAGCGCCGGTAGGCTTCACGCTCCACACGCGTTCCCGTTGGGTTGTTGGGATCGCAGAGTACCACGACTTTCGTCCGCGGCGTGACGGCCGCCAGCATCGCCTGGAGATCGTGGACGCCGTCGTTGAGCGGAATCTCCAACGGCGTCGCTCCGAGCATGCGCGCGTCGTGGTGGTAGAGCGAGAACGTCTCACGCGCGCAGATCAGCTCGTCGCCCGGCTCCATGAGGAGCGTGAGGAGATAGCGGAGCAGCTCGTTGCTTCCGTGCCCGAGCACCACGTGGTCGGCGCTGACGCCGCAGCGCTCTCCCAAGCGCCGGCGGAGCTCGAGGTTCACGTCGTCAGGATAGATGTTGAGCGATGGAATCTCGCGCAGCGCCTCGATCGCGCGCGGCGACGAGCCCAGCGGGTTCTCGTTCGAGGCGAGCTTGACGACGCGCTCGAGGCCATATCGACGGCGGACTTCGTCGATCGGCGTTCCGGGCACGTACGGCGGCACGTCGCGCATCGCGGCGCGCACGAGACGATCGAAAGGGTGCATGCCGATCCCTTCGCTATTCTTCCACGAGCGTCATGCGCCAGCGCAGATCATCCGCGAGGCGTCCGACGTCGTCGGCGGCGACGGCGCGTTCGTAGGCCTCGCGCGCTCCGGCGCGATCTCCGTCGAGACGGCGGGCATCGCCCAGCTCCATCCATCCGCCCGCATCCAGTCGCGCCGCGGCTCCTTCGAGGAGGGAGCGCGCCTGGGCCGTCTGCCCTCGGTCCAAGAGCAGCCGCGCGCGAAACTCCACGTCGTCTCGATAGAAGCTGTCGCCGATCGCATCGAGCGCCAGACGCGTCTGGCCGCTCTGCGCTCCCCAGATCGCGACCCACGATTCGGCGACTCGACGATCGTCCTCGCCGACGAACGCTCGAGCCTCGACGGCGAGCCGGCGAGCGGCGCCGGCAGGATCGCCCTGCTGGGCTCGATCGTAAGCGCGCTCGATGACTCGTTCGGCCAGCTGGTGCGCCGTCGGATCGGGCCAACGCGGCAACTCGCCGGTCACGATGGCGCGCAATACCGCCGGAGAGCGATCACGCCAGACGACGAGATACTCGTTGGACCCCGCCGCCATCGTCTTGAGGAAATCGGCGCGCGAAAGAACGAAGCCGGGACCGTAAAGCGGGTCGATCATCCAGACGTCGCGATCGTCGATGCCGACGACGACGCGAAAGTGCGGCGTGCGATCTTCCAAGCTCGCCGTTCCGCCGACGATCACCGGCCGGCCTTGCGCGAGCGCCCGTTCGAGGAACGTCAAGCCGGGATCGACGGCGCTGGCAAAGACGACATGCTCGACGTGGAACCGTAACGCCGCCGCTTCGGCAGCCATGCTGACCGTGAACGTCGAGTCCGTGAGGCGATTGTAGACACGGGCGAAAATCTGGTCGTACGAGATCGCCGGATCGAAGAAACGTACCACGTCCGTCAAGGCGGCGGGACCGCAGTTCGCCGTCCACTGCGCCTCCGGCACGTTGGGAACGCCCGTCACGTAAACGCCGGCGCCGCGCGCCGGCGCCGCGATCAAGAGGGCGCCGAGGAGAAGCGCGAACCCGGTTCCTGCAGCGGCTCGCCGCGCGCGCACAGGGGACAGTCCTCCGGAAGATAATCCTCGATCGGCAGATCCAACAAGACTTCGGTGGGCAGGTCGAAGGCAACATTTCCTCGGCGTACGATCGCCCCGATCGCCACGACCCTTCCCCCCGCCTTCTCGACGACGCCGATCGTCTCGCGCACCGAGAGCCCCGTCGTCATGACGTCCTCGACGACGACCACGCGCTCTCCCGGCTTGAGGGTGAAGCCTCGGCGGAGCACCGGCACCCCATGCTCCTTCTCCACGAAGATCGCCAACGTTCCCAGCTGCCGCCCGACCTCATATCCCAGCACGATACCGCCGACGGCGGCGCTCACCACGATCTCCGGCTCGTAGCGACGCAGACGCTGCGTCAGCTCCCGCGCGACCGCTTCGACCGCTACCGGGTCCTCGAGGATGCGAAACTTCTGCACGAAGCGCCCGCTGTGACGTCCGCTGGAGAGGCGGAAATGACCGGTAAGCAACGCACGGCGGCGTTCGAGTTCTTCACTGAGCAGCAGATCTGACATTACCGCTGCGTTCGGTTCGCAGGGGGGGTCTTCCCGCCGCGGAGAAGCGGTAGCACGTGGTCACGCTCGAACGCCTTTCGCTCGCGCGCCGCGCTGTCATCGTTGGGGTATGCGTACTGTTGCTCGTCGCCATCGGGGCGGGCGATTACACGCTGTCCGTGATCCAGCTCTCACCGCTGGCGACGATTCCGATCCTCATCATCGCCGCCGTCACGGACATGCGCGTCGGCCTTGCCATTTCCATCGTCGCGGGCCTGGCGTTCGCCGACATCGAGCGCGTTCTGGGCTTCACGCGTCACACTGACGTGCTCGTCAACGGCGCGCTCCTGGCAGTCGGCTACGGTCTTTCCGTGATTCTCGTTCTGCTGGCACGGGATACGGCGGCGCAGGCCGCCCGGATGGCGGCGGAGATCAGAGACGCTAAGGCGATCCACGACCACCTCTTCATCGATCGATTGCCGGAGAGTCATATCTGGCACATCAACGTCGCGCACGTGCCGCTGCGAGAAGTGGGCGGCGACTTCTATGAGGTGGCCGCCTTCGATGGCGGCGTCCACGTCATGGTCGCCGACGTCTCCGGCAAGGGTATCCGCGCCGCGATGCTCCTTTCAGCCATCAAAGCCTCGCTGCACGGCGACTCCAACGTCTGGCCGTCCGTGACGATGAGCTCCTTGAACGAGCGCCTGACGCCGATCTGCGGGCAAGATCTCTTCTGTTCGGCGTGGTACGGGCGCTTCTACGATGACGGCCGCGTGCGCTTTTGCTCAGCAGGCCACGAGCCGGCTCTGCTGCGCCGCCGAGACGGCAGCATCGCCCAAATTCGCTTGGAGGGCCTCCCGCTGGGCGTAACCGAGCAGCCGCCGTTCAAAGACGCGGAGCTGCAGCTGACGCCCGGCGAGTCATTGTTGCTCTACAGCGACGGACTCACGGAGCTGATCACCGACGGTCAAGTCTCCGCCGAGCTCGCCCTCACGGATTTTTCCGCGTTCGAGCAGGCCCTGCGCGAAGCTCATCGCCGCGACGACGTGCTCGCCGTCTTAGTGGAGCGCAAGGCGGAAGTCTTTCAGCTCAGCGCTGCCTCGTGACGGCACGCATGTCGTCGAGGATCGCGCGCGCCGCGGCGGCAGGATCGGCCGCCCGCGTGATCGGCCTTCCGACGACGACATAGTCGGCCCCCAGCTCGGCGGCACCTTGCGGCGTGACGACGCGCTTCTGATCGCCGTGCTCACTGCCGGCGGGACGAATGCCGGGGCAGAGCGTTTCAAATTTGGCTCCGCAGACGGCTTTGATGCGGGGAACTTCCGGCGCCGCGCAGACGACACCGGCGCAACCGGCCTCGCGAGCCAACGACGCCAAACGCACGACATGGTCGGCGGCCGAATCATGGAGGCCGATCTCATGGAGATCTTCGTCTCCGAGGCTCGTCAGCAAGGTGACGGCAAAGACCTTCGGCGCCGACACGAGCTTCAATTCTCGAGCGCGCGCCGTTGCCGCCTCGACGGCCGCGCGCATCATCTCCCGTCCACCCAATGCGTGGACGTTGATGATCTCCACCCCCGGCTCCGTGAGCGCCCGCACTCCGGCTTCGACGGTGCGAGGAATGTCGCAAAGCTTCGCGTCGATGAAAACGCGCGCCCCGAGCTCCCGCAGCGTCGCGCGGATCTCGTTCGGATAGCCGTAAAGGCCTTCGTACCCGACCTTCAGTATCACGCCTTCCGGTGCAAGCCGGCGCGCATAGGACGAAGCCGTCTGGGCGTCGGCGACGTCGAGCGCGACGATCAGTTCAGTCATAGGACGGCCCGTTCGCCCCAATGCGGTCCCTTCCCGCTGCCCGTAACGATTCGTTAAATTTCCTAGCAAACGCAGATCCACGATGCAACTTTTGCCGCTTCGAGCCGTTAATGAAAACAGAGTAGGATAACGGAAAGGAGGAAGCGGGGATGCAAGGCTTGGTCGTCTTCAAGTCACTAGCCGATGCACTCAAAGCAGGCTACCAAGTCTGCGACCGCACGGCGACCGGGTACCTGGTCCGCATTCGCACGGATGCCGGTTGGGCTATTGCCGTCGTCGAGTGTTGTCGGTAGCTTCCGGTTCTTCTGAGGTAAGCGGGCCCGCCTACCGCTCGCTTACGTCATCATCCGTTATTCTTCTGGAAAGAGGCACCCCGCGGGGGTGCCTTTCTCTGATGTCACGGCCGCATTGGAGGCTGTCCCGGCGGCGGAATCAATCTCTCGCTCCGGATGAAGAGCGCGACTTGTCGTTGTCGGTCATGTTCCTGGTGCGTTCGATGATGCCCTGGATCGCCTCGGCGATCCAGCTACCGGCGTTGCTCTGGGCGGCAGTCGGCGGCTGCGTCGCGCTCTGGTATCTCACGCTCACGGAAAGCGGCGGCGGCCGCCGCTTGCGCGCGTAGCCGCTGCGCCAACGCGCGCAGCATCGCCCGCGGCCACCCCGGACCGCCATAGACGAATCCCGTGTAGGCTTGCACGAGATCGGCGCCCGCTTCCAGGCGTTCCCAGAGATCCTCAGGGGTCATGATGCCGCCCACGCCGATGATGACCGTCGGGCGCGGCAACCGCGCTCGTAGCGAGCGCAACACGTCGAGCGCGCGCGCGCGAAGCGGCGCGCCGGAGAGTCCGCCCGCGCCATATCGCTGGAGATCGTTCTCCGGCGTCCGCAGACCGGCGCGCGACGTCGTGGTATTCGTCGCCACGACGCCGTCTACGCCATACGCTTTGACGATCTCCGCGACGTCGTCGAGGCCGGCGTCGTCGAGCTCCGGCGCGATCTTCAAGAGCAGAGGCGGCTTGCGCGGGGCTTTCGCGCGGGCGCGGCAGAGCGCATCGACCAACCGCTCCAACTCGCCGCGCGTCTGGAGCGAACGCAAACCCGGCGTATTCGGTGAGCTGACGTTGACGACGACATAGTCCGCCAGCGGCGCGAGCCGTTCCCACGCACGCACGTAATCGTCGACGGCGCGCTCGAGCGGCGTGGCGAGGCCCTTGCCGACGTTGACGCCCACGGGCGCCCGTCGCGGGGAGGAGAGACGGGCGACGACGGCCTCGACTCCCTCGTTGTTGAAACCGAGACGATTGATGAGCGCGCGATCCCGCGGCAAGCGAAAGAGACGGGGCTTGGGATTGCCGGGCTGGGGCAGCGGCGTCACCGTGCCGACTTCAATGAAGCCGAAGCCCAGCGCCGCCAGCGCTTCGAACGCGCGCGCGTTCTTATCGAATCCCGCGGCAAGGCCGAGCGGATTGGGAAAGACGACGCCGGGCCACGGCTCCACTCGGAGGATGGGATCGTGCGCCGGTTGGATGGCCGCGCGCAGCGACGGCATCGACGAAAGCGTCTCCAGCACACCCAGCCCGAGCTCGTGGGCGCGTTCCGCATCGAGCGCGAACAGCACAGGCTTGGCCAGCTCCCAATACCAGTCGGTCGCCCCACGCGTTTCGTTACGTTTCACTGCCCAGCCTCCACGAGCGGAGCGTCGCGTACTTCGGTCCGGTGGGAAGCGTGCGGCTTTCGACGAGTGAGATCTCGTCGATCCGCCAGCGTGTGGCGGCGATCGGGACGTCGGGAAGCTCAACCGGAAACTTCGCGCGCGCGATCGTCACGTGAGGAACGGCTTCCTTTTCATCGAGGTCGAATCCCATGGCACCCAAACGCGCGCGTAGCTCTTCCGCCACTCCGCGAAAGCCGTCTGTTTCCCTGTCCGCGCCCAGCCACACGACCGCCGCCCGCCGCTCGCTTGGGAAGGCTCCGAGTCGATCGATGAGCACGTCCATGGGCCTGCCGCTGGAGGCCACGCCGGCGCATGCGCCCTCTATCTCCGCCACCCGAAGGTCGGGAACCGTGCCAATGAAGACCATGGTGGCGTGAAGCTGCGCCCGCTCGGCGAAGCGCAGGGCGAGTCCTCGCGCGCGGAGCGCCTCCTCGGCTTCGCGGGCGCGTTCGCGCACGTCCCCCGAGGCCCAAGCGGCCACGAACAATCTCGTGCGGCTGCGGCGGCCTTCAAGTTCCTCGCTCATCGCCGGAGCCCTTCGGCGCCCCGGCTTCATTCCATCCGTCTTCTCACCGATCGTTCATCCCGTAACGCCCCTGAAACGCCTGCAAGGGACGATGGAGGCGAGGTGCGCGCCGCACGAGCGTCGTAGCGGAGGTCACGATGAGCGCCCAACAGGCTCGGATTCTGGTGGTCGAGGACGATCCCAAGATCGCTCGCGTTTTGCAGCTCGAGCTGGAGCACGAAGGCTATGCCGTCGAGTTGGCAAGCGATGGTCTGCGCGGGTTGGAACGCGCGCTGAAGGAACCCGATCTCGTGCTGCTTGACGTGCTGCTTCCGAAGATGGACGGTTTGGAGGTCTGTCGTCACGTGCGCAAGCAGACCGACGTGCCGATCATCATGCTCACGGCCAAGGACGCGGTCCCCGATCGCGTCACGGGCTTGGATGCCGGTGCGAGCGACTATCTCACGAAGCCGTTCTCGATCGACGAGCTGCTCGCGCGCATTCGCGTGCGCCTGCGCGAACGCGCGCCGGTCAGCAGCATCCTCCAGGCGTACGACTTGACGATGGATCGCGACCGGCGCGAAGTGCAGCGCGGAGAGAAACGCGTCCAGCTGACGGCGCGCGAGTTCGGCCTGCTGGAATACCTGCTGCTCCATCGCAATCGCGTCCATACGCGGGACGAGCTCTTCCGCGGCGTTTGGGGAAGCGACTTCTTGGGCGACTCCAATCTGATCGACGTCTACATCCGTTACTTGCGCGGCAAGATCGACGACGGTTTCGAGCCCAAGCTCATCCACACGGTGCGTGGCGTCGGCTACATGCTCCGCGACGACCAGGCTTCCGGGGGATGAGCTCGCTACGATGGCGGATCGGCGCATGGTATGCCACGCTGCAGATCACGGCGATCGTCGTCTTTGCCATCGCCGTTAGCCTCGGATTTCGCGCATTACTGTTCGACCAGGCGCGCGAACGCCTCGCCGGCATCGCCGAGGACATCGCGCGCTTCAGCGCGCAAGCCGATGCTATCCTCATCCTCGGAGACGCTGTCACCGTGGAAGAGGCGCTCGGCAACACCGACACGCTGAATCAGTGGGCTTCCCGCCACGTCTACGTGCAAGTCGATCAGCCAAACGGGAGCACGATCGGAAAGAGCAGCAACTTAGGCGCCTTGACGCTTCCGCATGCCGAGGCCGTGACCGAGAACGCGCCCGTGGCCTACCGGACGATCGACACGAGCATCGGCCCGTTGCTCGTGGAGGATCGCGCCGTCGTCTCGCACGGCCATGTCGTTGCCGTCGTGCACGTCGCCGAGGACCTCTCGCTGCTCAACCGCACGCTCGAGCGCACGCGCGACATCACGATCGTCATCCTCATTCTCGCCTCGATCGCGGTCGCCGCGTCCAGCATGGTTCTCGCCGCGCGCGCGCTCACGCCGATCGAGGAGCTCACGCGCGCCGTGCGCGAGATCGGCAGCGAGGATCTCGGGAGGCGCCTGCGGTGGACCAACCGCAACGACGAACTCGGCCGTCTCGCCCACACCTTCGACGCGATGCTTGCTCGACTCGAGGAGGCGTTTCGGCGCGAGCGCCAATTCATCGCCGACGCTTCGCACGAGCTGAAGACCCCGCTCACCGTCATCCATGCCAACGCGAACATGCTCCGTCGTTGGGGTGACGACGATCCCGCGATTCGCCGCGAGGCGCTGGAGGCCATCGCTTCGGAGAGCGGCTATCTGGCATCCATCATCTCGGCGATGCTCGTGCTCGCCAAGGCGGAGACGGGGCAAGGACTCGCGCGCGAGCCCATCGAGCTGGAGCCCAGCGTCGAGGACGCGATCAATGCAGCGCTCGCCGCGGCGCGCCGGAAAGCGTTGGACCTCTCCCTCGACGTCGAGGCGTCGCCCATCGTGGTGGGCGATGCCGTCCTGATCCGCAACGCGATCGGCAACCTGGTCGACAACGCCGTGAAGTTCACCGACCATGGCTCGGTCAGCGTTCGTGTGAGCGCCGACGATCGGTGGGCCGTCGTGGAAGTGCGGGATACGGGTCCCGGCATCGCTCCCGAGGAGCTTTCACATATCTTCGAGCGCTTTTATCGGTCTGACAAGTCGCGCTCTCGGAAGGTGGAAGGCACGGGGCTGGGCTTGGCTATCGTGCGCAGCATCGTTCAGGTACACGGAGGGAGCATCGAGGTCGAGAGCGCGCCGGGTGTAGGAAGCACGTTCATCCTGCGGCTGCCTCTCGAGACTTCATCTCCTTCTCATGGCATTTCCCGGGCTGCCTCCTTACACTCATAAGGTGCAGCTCCGCGTCCTCTTCCTCAGCGCGGCGATCGTGCTCGCCCCCGTCGGCGCGCGAGCGGTCACCGCCAACGTCGCCGCCGGTGACCAACCGGTCGTCGTCGTCAGCGTGCGCCAGGGAACGATCGTAGTGCGCGCCGTTCCCGGAGACGCCGTCCGCGTGACGGCCGCGCGAGGACGCATCGAGAGCTCGACGTGGGCTCCGTCGCCGGACGACAACGTCCTCGACATCCTCCCCACCTCCGTTCAAACGGCGAACGGCCGGCGCATCGATCTTCCGACGGAGACGTTCACCTTCACGCCGCTGCACCAAGGGAAGCATGTCAACGTCCATCTCCTGGGCGACGCGGTCGGAAACGTCACCGTTGAGGTCCCGCGGCGTCCGAGCGTCATCCTCGTCAAAGCGGAACGTGGGCGCGTGCGCGTGGAAGGGCTGCGCCAAGACGTGATCGTCGTGAAGCTCCACCACGGCGCGATCTCCGTCTCGCACTTCTCCGGCGCGGCCTACCTGCAGTCCGGCGGCGGACCGATCGACGTGGAGGATTCCGATCTCCACCACGCGCGCCTGCGCTCGGCGACAACTCCGATCGTCTTACGCAACTGCACGGTACGACAGGTGCAGGCATCGAGCGTGCTGGGCGACGTGATCGCCGACAATACGACGTTCTCTCCCGGCGTCGCCCGTTTCGATTCCAGCGAAGGCGCCGTCGCACTCGGCATTGGAAACGGCGGCGCGCAGGTGAGCGGAACGACGGATGGCGGCCGCATCTTCACCTCGCTCGATCCGCGCAGCCATTCTCAGGTAGACGCTGGAAGCGTCAGCAGCTCCATTCACGGCGGTGGTCCCGTCGTGACGATGCGCAGCGAGCGCGGCAACCTCTTTCTCTACGACGGCTCTCTCATGGAGCGAAAGCCGCCAGCGCCGGCATGGCGACGCCTTATCATGACGCTGCGCCGCCTAACGATGCTCTGAACATCCTCAAAGCAAGAACTTGCGAAGGACGTCGACGTCGAGTTTGAACGTGTGCTGGGGAAGCGTCGCCTCGGCGCGGTAACCGCACGCGAAGAAAAACGCCTCGGCCACCGAGTCCTTGGGCACTTCCAGCGTCACCTTGTGGCAGTTGTAGTAGTTGGCGATCTCCTCGATGCGCGCGACCATCGCTCGGCCGAAACCACGGCGTCGCCACTCCGGCGCCACGACCAGCCGCCGGATCCGCGCCAGCGAGGCGGCGATCTCGAAGAGGCCCGCGCCGACCAGACGACTTTCATCGCGGGCGGCCACCGCATGCATTTGCTCGTGCCAGATCACGCGAAAGCCCCACAACGTCGAGTCGGCCTCAACGTGACCCTCGCGGAAGAACGCGTCGACCTCTTCCGGCCGAACGATGGAAACCGCGCGCTCGTACGACTCAGGCATGGGCCGCCGCCAGCTCTTCTTCGATCTCGAACTCCCAGTCATCGCGCGCCGCATAGACGCGCAATCCCAACTCCTCCTCCAAACCGCGCGCCAAGAGCCACGGCTTGCGATCCAGCATCTGCGTCCCGAAATGCGTGAGGATCGCCACGCGCGGCCGGACCGCGGCAATGATGCGGCGCGCATCGTCGAACGTCAGATGATCGACGTCCATCGTATCGCGATAGCGAAGGACATTGACGATCAGCACGGCAGGACGAGCCGCCGCATAGTCTTCCGCCAGCCCTTCGAAATAGCGCGTGCACGGCAGGTATGAGACGCGCGCGTCGCCGTACGTGAAGTGTAGACCGTAGGTCTCGACTCCGTGCAGATGCCGAATGGAACCGCGTATCTCTACGTCTCCGACGCGATACGGTCCGCCGTGCTCTTGGAGATACTCGATCCGTTCGACGAAGCCGCGCACATACGGCAGCACCACGCCCTCCGCGTCGAACGCATCGGCTGGAGCCAGCAGTAAGCCGCGTTTCTTCCAACCGCCGTGCGTCATCGCCTCGATCATGACGTTGATATCGCACGAGTGATCGATGTGCTTGTGCGAAAGCACGAGCGCGTCGAGGCGCGGCGGATCAAGCGGCGGTTGATGTGAAAGCGCGCGTACCAGAGCGCCGGGTCCCGGATCCACGTGGATGCGCGTTTCTTCGAACTCGAACCAGATGCCCCCCGAAGCGCGCAATTGCTTCGCAACGACGAAGCGGGCTCCGCCGGTCCCGAGAAAGACGATACGGCTCATGCGGCCTTATCCGCGCCGGCACGGGCCATCACCTGCGCTGCGGCGTCCCCTCGTAGAGGCCGAAGAAGGCGTCGAGGCCGCGGCGGTACTCGGAGAGCGCGGAGCACCAGCGCGCCAAGGCTTCATCTCCGGCGGGCGTGAGCGTGTAGAGGCGGCGCGCCGGTCCCTGCATCTTGGGGTCCCACCACGATGAAATGTATCCCTCGGCTTCGAGCTGGCGCAGCGCGCGGTAGACCGTGCCGGCATCGGCCGTGACGGCAAAGCGCTCGCGCAAGTGCTTGAAGATCTCGTAGCCGTGGAGGTTCCCGCCCTTGAGCATCACCAATAGCCAAGCCATGAGATAGTTCTTGGGCGTCACGCGCGGCGGCAGCGTGCTCATGCTAGCGTCCCCGATGGGACTATACCCAAGAGACTCCGGCGGCACCTCGTGAAACGGCGCTACGCGGCCTAGGAGCCTACCCCAAGAGCGGGAGCGTCGGCCACGTCCCCGCCAACACGCCGGAGGCGGAGGCGCCGAACCAGCGCTCAATGACGGTGGCATAGACGCTGCGAAAATCGGTCGTATAGGCGACGTTGCCCTCGTGCAGTTGCCGCAGCGACGGCGCCGTGCCGTAGAGACCGCCCTTCACGGGGCCGATGAGGAACATCGGGCTCGCCTCGCCGTGATCGGTGCCGCGGCTTGCGTTCTCCGCGACGCGGCGTCCGAACTCCGAGAACGTCATCGTCAGCACGCGTCTCTCGTTACCGTGCTGCGCGAGATCGTCGTAAAATGCGGCGACGGCATCGGAGAACTGACCCAGCAGACGGTCTTGCGTCGCTTTCTGCGAGACATGCGTGTCAAAGCTGCCATGCTGCACGTAGATGACGCGCGTGCCGAGCGACGGCGTTCCGATGATCTGCGCCGCCAATGCAAGGCTTCGACCAATGCCGGTCGCCGGATACGATGCCGACGTTTTGTACCCCGCGATCAGTCTCGGCAATTCTTCGCTCCCGCGCTGCGTGTCGCGCTGCACCTCGGCGATTTTCGGAAGGAAGGGGCTGCGGAACGGGAGATCGCTCGCAGCGCTGATGGCCTCGAACTCCCGCGCGCCTCCGCGCATGCGATCGATGGCCAGTTGGAAGCCCCGCGCCGCGCCATCGATGGCCGGAACGTCGTGGTGCTCCGCGATGAAGAGCTCCGGCAAGACGGGCGAGACCGCCACGCCCGTGAAGAGACTCTCTTGCCAGCCGGCACGGTCGAGCAGACGACCCAGCCATCCCGTGGTGTCGTAGCCGGTGGGATTCGCCGTTTGCCAGATCTCCGTCGAACGGAAGTGCGAATGGTCGGGATTGGGATAGCCCGCGCCTTGAACGATCGCCACTTGCCCTTTGTCGTACATCGCTTTGAGGGCGCGCAGGTTCGGATTGAGCCCGACGGCGCCGTTGACGTCCAACACCTCGCGGGCCGTCAAGCCGAGACCGGGACGCATCTGTTGATAAATGGGATCGTTGTACGGCACCAACGTGTTGAGGCCGTCGTTGCCGCCTTGAAGGTTGATCACCACGAGCACGGGGTCGGCGGAGCCGGCGCTGCCGGTGGCCGTTTGCGCGAGCGCTTTGCCGAAGACGCCTTGGTTGCCGGCGACCACGGCGAGACCCGAGATGGTGCCGAGGAGAAATTGTTTGCGGCCGAGCTTCATCATTCTCTCCTTCTTCCGAGCGTGGGAGCCCGTCGGGCTCCTAGGCCAACTGGTAGGCCGGCGTAGCCATCGCGAGATAGACGGCTCCGCGCACACGCTGCTGCCTATTCTCTTCGTTCAAACCCGAGCGGCCGGCCGCGTCATCCGCTCCGGCCAGATACGCGGCGATGCGCGCGCGCTGGTCCGGCGACGCATCGCCTTGCACGACGAGATCGACGATCGAGCCGGCTAGCGCATGCGGATCGCCATCGCCGATTCCCGGCACGTACTCTGTCGGATCGCTGATCATTGGCGTCATTGCCACGGCATCGGCAAAGTTCTGGCGAGCCAGCATCGTCGCGGAGTTGATCCAGGCGGCGCCGCCCGGCCAACCGGCGACGTTGGGAGGCAGAAAGAGGGTCTGTCCCATCCGCGTCATCGCCGCGACGAGCGGCGCCGGCTCCGGCAGCGTCGTGCGCTTGATCATCTGCAATGCGCCGATCACGAACTCGACGGGGCTCTTCACGAGCGCGCGATAGGCCCGATCGGAATAAAAGAGCCGAGAGCGCAGCAGCGTGCTCATGAACGCCGAGACGTGCCAATCGTTCCGCTTGAGGACTTGGGCGTACGCGTCTACCAGCTCCGGTTCCGGATCCCAGTACAGGAAGTACTGCAAGAGCTTCGAAGCCAAGAAACGTGGCGTCGCCGCCTGCTCGTAGATGATGTCGATGATGTCGTCGCCGTTCCAGCGACCCGTACGGCCTAGAAACGTCTTTGGGCCGTCGTCGTGGCGGCGCGGAACGACGATGAATGTCCCGCGGTCGGCGAAGCGTCCGCCTTGCAGGGTGTATCCCGTGAAGGCGCGGGCGCTCTCGCGCACGTCGTCTTCCGTATAGCCGTTGCCGTGCCCCATCGTGAAGAGCTCCATGAGCTCGCGCGCGAAGTTCTCGTTCGGATGTTGGGCGGAGCTGCTGACCGTGTCCAGGTAGCGCATCATCGCGGGATCGCGGAAGACCTGGTGCGTGAGGTCCTTGACGTTGCCCAGCGCCATCCGGCGATACAAATTGATCTGATCGATCATCTCCAGGGGACGGATGCCCTTTTGGAAGACGGCCGAGGTGAAATGGCCGTGGTAGAAGAGCGCCATCTTCTCCTGCAGGGGACAGGGCGACGTCAACATGCGATCCAACCACCATCCCGCCATCGCGAGATAGGTGGCGCGCCGAGCCATGGGCTGTTGCCATGCAAGCGGGCCATCAGGTTGCTGGGGAAGCCCGGCTGCCGGTGAGAGATCGAGCAGACGATCGACGGCGTGGTCCATGCCCATCGCCACCAGGCGCGCAACGTCGTCTCGCGAGCCCCCGAAGCCGGCTCGGCGCAAGAGATGTCCGGCCTGCCTTTCCGTCCACGGCCCCCGATACGGCAGCAACGCCGTTCGAATATCGAGCGAGCCGGCGGGGCGAAAACCCGTCGAACCGTCCATCGTTTCGTGTCCCTCCGTCGCTAGGAGCCTGTCGAGTGTGCCGACAGGCTGCTATGTCAGCATAAACGGACGGGGTTACCCGTGGCGTTACAGCGCGAAGCGTTTCTCATCGACATTTTAGGATACCGGGCATGCTCAACCGCGCGACCGGATCAGCGAGAGCACGACGTCACCCGGAGCCGGCTCCTCTCCCACGCGGTAGACGATCGGGCGTCCGTCGCGCGCCCCGCACAACGGGGGCAGTGGTCGGTCCCTACGGCGCACGACGGTGAACGGATTGCCGTGAATGCGGACGCGATCGAGGACGTCGTGGCCGGCGGCACGCTCGGCGACCAGCGGCGCCGCGAGATCGCGCAAGGCGTGAACGGTGCCGGCGCTGAGGTGGCGCTCCACGGCCCGGCCGAGCGCAGCATCGTTGAAGCGCAGCACGACGTGGATCTCCCGGCGCAGCGCGCGCGCCGTGAGCGCGATCTTGAGATTCGTGGTGTCGTCGCTCGCGAGCGCAACGACGCCAAGCGCGCTTTCGACGCCGGCGTACTCGAGCGTCTGTTCGCGCGTCGCGTCGCCGGTCAGGACGCTGGCGCCGCGATCGCGCGCTCGCGCGACCAGCGCGGGATCGGGGTTGCGCTCCACGAACGGGCACGTCGAGCGCAAGCAGGTACTCCACGACGCGCGAGCCGACGACACCGGAGCCGCAAACGACGACGTGTCCGCGCGCGCGGATGCGGCGCATGCCGGCCACGAGCTCCTCGCGCCGGCGCACGATGGCATTCGTGAGCAACGCGACCACGCTGCTCGTCAACGCGATGCCGGCGATCATGACGGCGATCGTGAAACCCTCCACCAGTGGCGGGGCATGCCAAAGCGAGACGTCGCCGTTCTCCGCAACGCGACTGGTCACCACGTAGAGCGCGTCGAGCGGGCCCAAATGGAGCGCCGTTCCGTAGAACAGCGTCGCAACGACGAAGAGCAGCACCAACGCCGCTCCGACGGAGAGCGTGACGGGATCGAATCGACGGACGAGACTACGCAGCGAGCGGCGGCGACGGGGACGCTGCACCGATGGTTCAATAGGTTGCAGCCTTGCGATCTGCGCCAGTCGCGCGACGGGTGCAAAGACGATCAGCTCGTCGTCGCCGTCCAGCGGCCGCTCCTCGGGTGGGCGGCCGTTCACTTCCATCACGCGCCCGCGCAGGTGCTCGCCGGCCATGCGCGGCCCCGCGCCCGCGCAGCCGAAGTCCGCTGCCGTCCCGGAGGCGAACGCCAAGAGAGCATCGCCCGCCTCGGGAAATCGAAAGGCAGAGATGACGTGCGGATTGAGCACGGCGGCCGCATACGTAGCCGCCGCGACGTCCGCGATCGCCACGACGCCGGCATTCGGCAGAATGCGTTCGAGCTCACTTGCCATGCGACGGTCGAATTGCCGCAAGATGAGCCGAACGCCCGGATGAGCTTCGCGTGCCAAAAGGCCGACGGTGATATTGAAATCGTCGGCTTGGGCGATGCACACGATGACGGAACCGGCGGGAAGCGCGAGATGCTCCCACGTGGTGAGGATCTCGGGGTCCGCGTCGCGATAGTGGGCACCCAACCGCGCCGCCTCCTCCGCGATGCGGCACGGCGACTTCCACAACAGCTCGACCTCGTCGCCTGCCGCGCGAAGCTCGCGCAACACGTCGAGCGCCAGCTCGTCACCGCCCACCAAGACCACGTGCAGTTCGCCGGCCATTGGGGCGAGTTCACCTTAGCGGGGCGCTTTCGCCTGCTTGCAAGAGAGGCGGCTGGAGCTCCCGAAGCCTGATCGCGTGGCAACGCTTTCATCGCACATCGACACGCACGCCGAAGAGTTCGCCCGCAATCGCGAACGCATGGTCGGCTTAACGGCTCAGCTGCGCGAGGCGCTGGCAGCCGTACGCCAAGGGGGCGGTCCCGCCGCCGTGAAGAAGCACCGCCAGCGCGGCAAGTTGACGGCGCGCGAGCGCATCGACCAACTGCTCGACCCCGGCTCGCCCTTTCTCGAGATCGGCGCGCTCGCAGCCTGGGAGATGTACGGCGGCGACGCGCCGTGCGCCGGGATCGTCACGGGCATCGGCATCGTCGAGGGACAGGAGTGCATGATCGTCGCGAACGACGCGACGGTCAAAGGCGGCACGTACTACCCCATGACGGTGAAGAAGCACTTGCGCGCGCAGGAGATCGCGGAGCAGAACTACCTGCCGTGCATCTATCTCGTCGACTCCGGCGGCGCGTTTCTTCCACTGCAGGCCGAGGTCTTCCCCGATCGCGACCACTTCGGCCGCATCTTTTACAACCAAGCGCAGATGAGCGCCAAGGGCATTCCGCAGATCGCCGCCGTGATGGGATCGTGCACGGCCGGCGGCGCCTACGTGCCCGCCATGAGCGACGAGACGGTGATCGTCAAAGGCAATGGAACGATCTTCCTAGGCGGTCCGCCGCTCGTGAAGGCGGCCACGGGCGAAGAGGTCACGGCGGAAGAGCTGGGCGGCGCCGACGTCCACACGCGCATCAGCGGTGTCGCCGACCACTTCGCCGAGGACGATCTGCACGCGCTGGCCATCGTGCGCGGCATCGTCTCGGAGCTGCACCGGGAGCACCCGCGCCTCTGGGACCTCGCCGAGCCGGAGGAGCCGCTCTACGACCCGGCCGAGATCTACGGCATCATCCCGCAGGATGCGCGTCATTCGTACGACGTGCGCGAGATCATCGCGCGCTTAGTCGACGGATCGCGTTTCCACGAGTTCAAGTCGCGCTACGGGACGACGCTGGTCTGCGGTTTCGCGCGCATCGAGGGTCATCCCGTCGGGATCATCGCCAACAACGGTATCCTTTTCAGCGAGAGCGCGTTGAAGGCGTCGCACTTCATCGAGCTCTGCTGCCAACGCGGCACACCGCTCGTCTTCTTGCAGAACATCACAGGCTTCATGGTCGGCAAGGAGTACGAGAACGGCGGTATCGCCAAGGACGGCGCGAAGATGGTGACGGCCGTCGCGACAGCCAACGTTCCGAAGTTCACCGTCATCATCGGCGGCAGCTTCGGCGCCGGCAATTACGGCATGTGCGGGCGAGCGTACGCGCCGCGCCAGCTCTGGATGTGGCCAAATGCGCGCATCAGCGTGATGGGCGGTCCGCAAGCCGCCAGCGTGCTCTCCACGGTCAAAGGGGAGATGTCGCCGGAGGAAAAGGCGGCCTTCGAGAAGCCGATTCTCGAGAAGTACGAGCGCGAAGGCAATCCGTACTATTCGACGGCCCGTCTGTGGGATGATGGGATCATCGATCCGCTCGACACGCGCCGCGTGCTGGCCCTCGGGCTGCAGGCGGCCGCTCACGCCCCGCCAGCACCGATCCGCTTCGGAGTATTTCGTATGTAGGGTATATCCCTGCGTAGGAGGGAGCAGTGGCAAAACGAGACCCGCGCGAGCTGCTCAAGTTTGTCGGTGAACGATTGATGAGCGCGCGCGTGCAATGCGGGCTCTCCCTGGAAGAGGCCGCTGAAGAGGCCGACGTCGACGAGGAGCGATTGGCCGCGGCGGAAGCGGGCCGACTCGGCTTGGAGGAAGACGAGCTGCTGAACTTGGCCGACGTCTACGAGCAACCGTTGGAATGGTTCTTCGGCGGCGAGACGACACCGCTGCCGTATCTACCGGGACTCATCGACCTCGGCGGCTTCTGACCGCCGTCATACGGCGACTGCCGTCCGTTTGACGAACTCGGGAATCGTTCGCTTCACGATCTCGATGAACGCCACGACGCCCGGCGTGCGAAAACGCGCGCGCGGCGTGGCGATGCCGATGCTGCGCGTGATGCGCGGATCCGTGACGTCGATGGCGACGACGTCACCCAACAGCGGAATGCAGAGGCGCGGGACGAGCGCGACGGCCAGCCCCGCCTGCACAAAGCCTCCCGTCGTCGTCAAGTTCGAGCAACGCACGGCCACCGGCGGAGCGATCGACGAGGCGACGAAGGCGCGCGTCTGCAGCGTGGAGCAATGCTGATCGCCCGTGTAAGCGAACGCCTCGCCGCTGATCTCGCGCAGCGAGACGCGGCGCCGATGCGCGAGCGGATGCCCCGCATGCACGGCTAGCTGGAAATCCTCCGTAAAGAGCGACGTCACGTCAGCATCGAGCTCGGCCACGGTGCCTTCGACGAAGCCGATATCCGCTGTGCCGTCGGCAAGCCAGCGCGCGATGTCTTCGTCGGCGCCTTCGTAGATCTGGAGGTCGACCCGGGGATGCAGCTCGCGAAAGGCTCGCGCGACCCGAGGAAGCAAGCGCCCTGCTACCGACTGGAGCGAGGCGACCCGCAACGTCCCTCCCTCACCGCGAAGGAGCGACGCGACGGCGGCCGTGCCGTCCTCCAGCTCCGCCAATGCCCGTTGCGCCCGCTCGAGAAATGCGATTCCGGCTGCCGACGGGACGACACGCCGGCGCACGCGATCGAACAGCGGCGCCCCTAACCGGCGCTCCAGGGCCGCGACATGCTGCGAGACGGCCGCCTGGGAGAGCCCCAGGCTTTCCGCCGCGCGCGTGAAGCTTCCCATCCGCGCGACCTCGACGGCCGCCCTCAGCTGGCTGACATTCATCGGATTTCCTTATATTTCTTCGAAGCTACTCAACGTTTACATTATAACAACCGACGACTATGCTAGACAAATCATGGCGCCCAATGACACTCCTCGCTGGCTGGTCTACTCGGGTTTGGCGGCCGTCGTCGTGCTCTGGGGCCTCAATTCGGTGGTCATGAAGGCCGCGTTCGCTCACTGGGATCCGCTGGGCTTCACGGCGTTGCGTTTTCTGGCCATGGCGCCGTTGGCTATCGGGCTGGCGAAGGTTTGCGGCGAGTCGCTGCGCATCGATCCGCGCGATCTTCCGGCGTTCCTGGTCGTCGCCGCGTGCGGCTTCGGCGCCTATCAGTACTTCTACGTCATCGGCCTCTCGCACACGACCGCCTTCGCATCCTCGCTGCTGAGCACGCTCGCACCGATCTTCACGTTGTTGCTAGGCGTCGCGATGGGCGCCGAGCGCTCGCGCTCGGGTCGCTGGATCGGCGCCGCAATCGCGCTCTTGGGCGTCGCCGTCTTCGAGGGCGCCTTTGCAGGACAGGCCATCATCCGGCTTGGTGATGCGCTGACGCTCGTGGCGGCGGCCATCTTCTCAGGCTATAACATCATCGCCGCACGTCTCTTATCGCGCTACACGCCGACAGCGCTCGTGGCGATCACTCTGGCGCTGGGGGCGGCCATGATCGTCCCCGGTGGACTTTGGGGAGCAATCCACCAAGATTTCACGCGCATCACGGCGACCGATTGGCTCCTGATGGCATTCTCCATCGTCTTCCCCATCATCATCGGCTACCAGCTCTGGAGCTGGGGCATCGCCAAGCTCGGCCCGGGCCCTACGTCGCTCTTCAACTTCGCCGTGCCCGTGGTCGCTGGCTTCGCCGGCGTGCTGTTCCTCCACATGCCGCTCAAGCCGTATGAGATCGCCGGTGCCGCCATCTGCTTGGGCGGATTGGCCGCCTCGCAGTACCTCACCCGGTTCTCACTCACGACCCTTTGGACCCGGATGCTCCTCTCCGAGCGCTAGACCGCACGTGATGAGCGATCGCATCAAGGTCACCGCCGCGTATGCGGCGCTCGTGCTGATCTGGGGCACCACGTGGCTGGCCATCAAATGGGGCTTGGCGTACGTGCCGCCGCTCCAAGGCGTGGGCTTCCGCTACGTGGTCGCCGGTCTCGCCGTCTTGCTGCTGGCGCGCGTTGCCAAAGCGCCCTGGCCGCGCGGCGCCGATGCGTGGAAGGTCGTGATCGTCACGGCGTTCGCGCTCTTCGGGCTCAACTACGCGTTGATCTACTATTCCGAGCGGATCATCACGTCGGGGTTGACGGCCGTGCTCTTCGGCACGACGCCGTTTTGGATCATGCTGTTCGCCTACCTGATGGCGGGCGAACGATTGACGGCGCGCAAAGTGCTCGGCTCGCTGTTGGCTCTGGCCGGCGTGGCGACGGTTTCCCTATCGGGAACCGAGCACGGGACCCTGACGGGCATCGTGGAGGTTCTCGCCGCAGCCGTTCTTGCCGCGTTCGGCAACGTCTACGTCAAGCGCCACCAACAAATATCGAAGCCGCTGGTCGTCATCCCGCCGGCGATGCTGATATCCGGGATCGTCTTCTCAGCGCTCGGTTGGCTCGCCGAGCCGCACGATCCCCGAACCTTCGCGCCGCCCTCGCTGTTGGCAATCGGCTACCTTGGCGTCTTCGGCAGCTCCATCGGCTTCCTCCTCAACTATATGCTGCTGCGCCGGCTTCCGGCGACCACGGTGGGATTAGCAAATCTCCTCATCCCCATCGTCGCCGTCGTGGTCGGCATCGCCGTGGCGGGGGAGCGCTTCACGCTGCGTGATCTCCTCGGTGCCGCGCTGGTGCTGGCCGGCATCGTGTTGGCGCTCTCCCGCGGCACACAGCGAAATGCAGCTTATGTGCCAGGCGTGAGGTAACCGCAGGCGACATAGTGTCCGATGTTCTGCGCGCTGGCATGGACGTTGACGCTATAGTTGCCCGACGTCAGCTTGTCGATCGGCGCGTTGACCAGCGTGACCGACTGCCCATGCACCACGGGCTTGAGCCCGTATGCGGGCTTGGGATCGATCTTGGGGCACTCGCCCCGGTGAAGATGCGCCGGCTCGACACGGCCCGCCGGCTCACCATCGAGTTGTACGCGCACCAGCGTACGGTCGCCGCGTGGGGAGAGGGTAACGAAGCCGTTTTGACCCGAGTTGTTCTGCTCCTCGACGCCGCGCTCGCGCCCGGCGCCACCGGACGTCAGTTGCGCTGCCGCGATCCCGGTGACCGCGAATGCGAGGGCAATGGTGAGGACCATGAGACGAGTATGCATGAGACCTCCTCGTTTGGTAGCTTGAGTGTCTTCCTACCCATTCCACGAGCGCGGTAACGCAACGGCGAGGGCCCTGCCTCTAGCGAGCGAGGGCCCTCTTGCCGGAAGAGCGGCGATCGGCTCGTGTCAGCGAACGAGCTCGCCGCACGCAACGTAGTGCTTGAGGTTCTTCGTCGACTGGTGAACGTTGACGGCGTAATTTCCGGACATCAGCTTCGAGAGCGGCGCGTTGACGACCGTCGTCGAGCGGCCGTTCACGACCGGATTGAGAGGATACGCCGGCACGGGATTGAGACGATCGCAGTTTCCTTTATGAATGTGCGCCGGTTGCGCTACACCCTTAGGCGCGCCTTCCAGACTGACCGAAACCAGCGTCTTGCCGCTGCCCTGCGCGCTCAGCGTGACTTCTCCGTCCTCTCCGGAGTTGTTCAATTCCATCAGCCCAAGCTTCTCCGGCGGCGGTGCGGCGTGCACCGGCGTCACGGCGGCGGCGGCGATGGCCAAGGCGGCGGCAAGAGTAAGATGAATGCGCATGAAACCTCCTTTCGCCGCGCGTCATTCCAGCACGCGCTCGCGCTTCCTTGCCATACCGCCGTCACATGCATGCAAGAAATGCGCGCGTAGCGCGTCGGCCGTTGCACCATCGAAGCGCGCCGCCCATTCGAACATCGATGGCTGGCCTGCCGTGTCGTTGGCGGACGTGACGATCGCCGTCTCCCCGACGCAGAGACCCTTCTCGTTGGTCGGCGCGAAGCGCACGTCGACGCCTTTGGCCGCAAGGGCCGCGAGCGCTTCCGTTTCGGCCAGGCTCGTCGTCGTGTGCGCTCCGACGACGACGTGCTCGCGCAACTCTCCCGCGCGCGCCAAGAGCACGCGCACGACCGGAGCGAAATCGAGACGCTCGCTGACGGCGATCACGTCGGCTCCCGGCGGCGCCGCGCGTACGAGCTGAGCTTCCAACGCCTGCACGCTGCCCTTCGTGCCGAACAGGATGTCGTTGCTGTGCGCCGCTTTCCCGGCGATGGCCGCCTCCACGGCGCGCACTTCATCGGTCCGCACGACCGTTTCGTCGAACGCAAAATTTCGGTCGGCCAGGAAAGCCTCGCGGCCGTCGACGACCACGGCCTTGAGGTGCAAAATCGGGGCGCTTTTCTTCTCGATCACTCGGACGCCGGCGTCGCGCAGCTCGCGCTCCATGTGCCGAAGGTCGTTTTCACGTTCGGAGTCTTGCGGCATCGTGCCGGCAACGTGAAGCGTGACCTTCGCGCCGCGCCGGGCCGCCGCAACGAGGCCTTCGACAAAGCGCCCGGCCGGCAAGTAAACAGCCGCCTCAATACGTTTCGCGCCGGCAACCGCTTGCTCGAAACGCTGCTGTGATATGAGGGCGATCACACCGCCATATTCTGCGCAAGGCAAGCGATGCCGCAAGCCCCTCGCCAGGGTTGCCGTCATTCACGCCGAACACTTGACCTTGGTCCTAACGCAGGTACTCTTATCACGAACGCTCGGCACGTTTTCCGTTGTTCGCGTCGACGGTGGACCCATCGACGTCGGTGCGTTGCGCCGACAAAGCGCAGTCCTGAAGTACTTGCTGATCCAGCCTGGGCACGCCGCATCTTCCGCGATCATCGCCGGCGTGTTGTGGCCAGAGTCAGACCCGACGGCCGCTCGAACCAATCTCCGCAGCGCCGTCTACGCATTGCGCCGCATGCTGGCATCGCATGGACTCGAGCATGCCATCGTCACCGAACGCGGACGCCTCTCACTGCCGCGCGACGTGTGGCGCATCGATCTCGACGACTTCGAACGCGCCGCGGTAACGACTCTCGAGGCGCCTGCTCCCGATCTCGTCGCGCTGCGCGCGGCAATCGACGCGTACGGCGGACCGTTGCTCCCCGACGACCTCTACGTTCCGTGGGCGGAAGCGCGGCGAGAGCAGCTGGCGACCGCCTACCGCGCTCTGCTGCTGCGCTTCGCCGCGTCCGCCGCGAACGCCGGCGGCGACGAGCGTGCGCTCCTCCACGCCGAGCGTGCCGCGCGTCAAGCGTTCGAACAGGATCCGGCCGATGAGCCGGCCGCCGCGACGCTGATGCGCTTGCAGCTTCATCTGAGTAGGCGCGATGACGCCTTGCAAACCTATCGTCGTCACGTCGACGCGGTGGGCGGTGAGGGCCATGTGGGCGCCGAACTGCGCGAGCTGGCGGCACAAGCGCATCGGGATCCCGCACCGGCTCTCGAGCGCAACACGCAGCCACCCACGTTGTGGGTTCCCCCCGCCGGCCCGCGCTTCGTCGGCCGAGAGCTGGAAGTCGCGCGTTTGGGCGATTTGCTCGATCGCGCGTTCGACGGCAACGGCTCGACGGCGCTGCTCATCGGCGATGCCGGCATCGGCAAGACGCGCACGGCTGCCGAGACCATCACGGAAGCGCAGGACCGCGGTGCGCTCGTCCTGGCCATCAGCTGTTGGCACGCATCGGAGACGAGCACGTTCTCCATGCTGACGCAAGCGCTCGATCGCGCGGTCGAAGCGCTGGCATATGACGACCTCATCGCGATCTTCGCCGGACTCGCACCGCGCTTGCTGCGCCTGATGCCCGCGCTGCGCCGCCGCTTTCCGCGCGCTGTACCGCTTCCCCAATTGCCGGGTTACCTGGAAATCCAGCGCTATCGCGCGGCGTTGCTGGCGGCAATCGATGGTCTAGCGCGTCGCTGGCCCGTCGTGGTTTCCATCGACGACATCCACGCGGCCAACGACCAGACGGTCGCGCTCTTCTCAGCGCTGGTCAAGCTCGCGCCGGCGACGAAACTGTTAGTGCTGGCCACGGCCCGCACGCCGGAGTTCGAGGATTCGGCGGCGGCGGAAGTCATCGAGCTCTCGTGCGGGGCGATCGAGATCCTCCGGCTCGGGCCGTTGGACCAACGGGACGCGGTGACGCTCGCGGCGATCGCCGCGCAAGGCGTCGAGATCGAGCCGACCGAGGTGGCATTGAAATCCGGCGGTAACCCGCTCTTCATCCTCGAGCTCGCGCGCGGCGGCGGGCGGATCACCTCGGAGGTGCGCGCGGCGGCTGCCGCGCGCATCGCTCACCTCGCCGCAAACGATCGGAAAGTCGTTGAGCTCGCCGCGCTCGCGCGCACCATGCCGCTCAGCGAGACCACGATCGCCGCGATTCTCTCGCTCGAAGAGTTCCAAGCGATCTCCACCTGCGAACGCTTGATGGCGGCCGGCATGTTGCAGCGCGACCGCCGCGGTTACGCGCTGGCGCACCAAATCTTGGGCGAAGTCGTCCAGGAAACGATCGCACCGGAGCGAGCCGCCGAGCTCCACGGCCGGCTCGGCGAGCTGCCGGAGCTCGTTCGCCGCCCGGCGATCGCCGCTTACCACTTCGCGCGTGCGGGGAAAGCCTACGCCGATGAAGCGCTCGACGCGACGCTAGCGACCATCAGGCTTCTCCAGCCCGTGGAAGAACTGGCCCGCCATGGCTCCACGTTGCGCCTCGCCTACGCGCGCTGCGCGCCCGATGATGCGCGGCGCTACACGCTGGCGCTGGCGCTCGGGCAGGTGGAGATCGAAGTCGGCTCATCGAACAGCGCGGAGGCCGTTTTGGTCGACGCCTTGACCCTTGCCCGAACGCCGGGGGAACGGGCGGCCGTATCGGTAGCGCTCGCGCATCTGCGGGCCCTGCAATTACGCGTGCACGAAGGTCTCCGCCTTTGCGCCGAGGCAGAGAGGCTCGCATCCGATGCCGAGATGAACGTGCTGCAAAACGCTTGGCTCGTGCGCGCGATGCTTTGCGGCCGCATCGGAGACACGGCCGGCGCCAAGCGTGCAGGGCAACGCCTGATCGAGTCCGACTGCGACGTGCTGATGCACATTCGCGCTTCCAACGCCGTCGGCACGGCTCATCTCAACAGCGGCGAGCTGGAAGAAGCGCAAGGCTGGTTCGAGAAGGCGCGGGATCTGGCGCGCGAGCACCACGCAGAGCGCGACTTGCGCGCCGTGCTGAACAACCTCGCGATTCTCGACATACGCCGCGGGCGCATACGTCGCGCGCGCGACGACTTCGCGGCAGCCGGAGAGGCGGCTGTGCTTTCGGGGCGTCCGTGGGAAGCGGCCGTGCGCGCGCGCAATGCGGCGGAAGCCGAGCTCTATCTGGGTGACCTCGATGCCGCCGAGGATTTCCTACGCTCCGCCGAACAGCGCGCGCGGCGACACTTCAATCCCGGCTTGATCGCCGAAGTGGCGATGGTGCGCGGCCTCGTCGCCGGCGACCGCGGCGACTATCGCTCGGCAATCCACTTTCTCGATGACGCCGCCCGCGCGTTCCGCGAGAGCGGCTTCGACGGGCGCGAAGCGGAGTGTTGCGCTCACGCCCTGGTGACGCGCGCGCACGCAGGCATCGTCGCCCCGAAGAGGCTGCGCGCGCGCACGGAGCGCCTCGCAACCAACCAGCGCGACGTCAACACGCGCGCCTACTCGTACGCCGCGCTCTCGCTCGCCTACGGAATCGGCGACGATGGCGAGGAATCCGCGCGGTGCGAACGCCTGGCCCTGAGCGCTGCACGCGTGCTCGCCGAAGAGGTGCGCTACGTCGAAATCTTGCTCGTCCTAGCGGAGTCTCGCCTCGCATTGGGCGACGACGGCGGCGCGCACCGCCACTGCGAGCGCGCGCGTGTGCTCCAAAGCGGTTTCGACGGACTGAGGCTACAGCGCTGGCTCGATGACCTCTCGCGCCGTCTCTCCCTTCAGCCGCGACCCGCGTAGGCGCGCGTCAGCGCATCGGCAAGACGCTCGACGAACATGCTTTGCCGCCGCATCGAGACACCGGCAGCTGAGATGAGCCGCACGGCGAGGGGCGCGTCCACGCGCGAGCCCTCGAGCGTCGCAAGCCCCGCTTGGACCAACTCCCGAACGGCATGATTCACGGCGGCCGCGTCGCGATCGAGCATGACCGCCACGATGCTCAGCTCGACGCGCGGTCCCGCGTAAGCGATCGCTTTGAGCACCTCGGCGGCGATGGACCCGAGTTGGCCGATCCGGTGCATGACCATGCGCCGCGCGATCTCCGGAATCAAGGCTGCCGATTGCGTTCCCGGCAGCAGCACCCAACGCCGCCCGTCGCGCACGGCAAGTCCTGCCAGCTGAGCGTGCTGCGCCGCGGCCATGATGATGCCGAGGTCGCCCGGCCACAGCTCGACCAGCATTTGCGCGAGTTCGGGAGAAGGCGGCGCGTCGAAGGCTTGGGTAACCACGTCCGCACAGGAGGCGCGTGCGAGCGGAGCGAGATCGAGCAGCGTCACGCCGCGCATCGATGCCAGCTCGTGGCTCGCCGGCGAGCGGAAAGCGATGACCAACGGCATCCGCTCTTCCCCGGCCTGCGGCCACGTATAAAGATAAGGAAAAGCTGACGCCGGCGCGAGATGCGCGTCGTCGACGACGAGGAGCACCGCATCGCCTCGGCAGATTTCACGCAGCATCCGCCTGAAGCGAGCGACGATCGAAACCGGCTCTTCCCCGTCCTCCGCCGCTTCCAACAACGTCAAGATCGCATGCTCGCCATGAGGGCCGTCGTCGATCGACCGGATGAGCTGCGAGAGCACGCTGACGGTGTCCAGTCCCGAGTGCTCCGCACGGGGATCGCAGAAGCAGCGCGCATGGCCGACGCGCATATGCCGCTCGTATCCCATCTGAGCGATCTCGGCCAGCAACCGTGACTTGCCGACGCCCTGCGCCCCGCAAACGGCGAGCACCCGCGCTCCACCTGCCGACGTCCGGTCCAACAAGTCGGCGCAGAGCGCGAGCTCCTCGCCGCGTCCGACGATCGGCGCGCGAAGCCGACCCGTGTGATTCGAGGCGCCGTCGCTCGACACAGCAAAGCCCGCTAGGCGCTGCAGGCGCTCCGAGGGCGCCAGTCCCGTACGGTCGCCGAGCGCCTTGGTGTGGCGCTCGTAGACTTCGCGCACGCGCTCGCGGCGCGCGCGCGCCGCCTGACGGCCGATGAGCAACGCCGCGATCTGCTCATCCTGCGGGTACGCCTCGAAGGCTTGCTCCAGGAGCTGGATCTCGCGCTCGTCTTCACCGCAGCGCTGCCATCCCTGGGCGGCGCGCAGCAAAAGGGCGCGGTGGAGGCGCGCGAAGCGCTCGCGCGTGACGAGGATGGCATCGTCGCGATCGGCGGGGAGATACTCACCGCCCCAAGAGCGCAACGCCTCGGCGCAGCGCTGGGCGACCTCGCGCGGCTCGCCGTCGGCGTCCAACGCCGCGACGGCGGCGCGCTCGAACTCCAACGCGTCGATCCACGGCCCATACAGGGCATCGATCGATACGACGCCGCCGTCGAAGCGCACGGGCGGATGCTTTGTGAGGTCCAGCCCGGCCGGCGCGAACTCGGCGAGGGTAGAGCGAACCTCATGGAGCTTGACGCGCAGGTTCGTCCGCCCGGCAGCGGGCGTCGACTCCGGCCACAGGCGTTCCACCAGCAAGTCGGCCGGACAACGCGTCCCCGGTTCCCCGATGACCGCCTTTAGCAGCGCGGCGGCGCGCCGGCGACCCCACGCCTCAGACATGATCTCTTTCCCGTTCCAAGCGACGGAAAAGCCGCCCAACATCCGAAATTCGAGATGAGCATCCATCGATCGCATCCTAGGCCGGCAACCATTGCGGGAGCGTTTCGCCGGCATCCAAACGTCGCCTTTTCCCGCGCGACCTCCCTGCAGAACGCAAACTCAACGCTCGGTGGCGTACGCTTATGGGCAGCCACCCGCTCTACGCTCAATGCGCGGGAGGCGTACGAGGCGCTCGGATGGGACCGCACTGGGGGGAACGGTGGTCCCATCCGAGGGCATTTTCGTCCTCGGGCAGAACGCGCCCCGCGATGCTGTACCAACACTTGCGTCTCGAAACGGCGGACGGTGTCGCCCGCGTCACCTTGGACCGACCCGACGTCCGCAACGCGTTCAATGCCGACCTGATCCGCGAGCTCACCGACGCCTTTGCCCGCGTGGGGGCCGATCCTCACGTGCGCGTCGTGGTGCTCGCGGGCGAGGGCAAGACCTTCTCCGGCGGAGCCGATCTCAATTGGATGAGAGCCGCGCTCGATTGCACCGAGGACGAGAACATCGAGGACGCGCTGGCGATGAGCGACATGTTCCGCACCATCGATCGTTGTCCGAAACCGACGATCGCGCGCGTGCACGGCGCGGCGCTGGGGGGCGGCGTGGGCCTTTGCGCCGTCTGCGATATCGTCATCGCAGCGAACGATACCGTCTTCGGCTTCACGGAAGTCAAGCTGGGCATTCTGCCTGCCGTCATCTCGCCGTTCGCCATCGCGAAGATCGGACGCTCGCACGCGCGCGCCCTCTTTCTCACCGGCGAGCGTTTCGGAGTGGATCGCGCCATGGCCATCGGTCTCGTGCACCACAGTGCCGATCCCCAGGAGCTCGATGTGGCCGTCGATCGCATTCTGAGCGAGCTCAAGACGGCTGGCCCGCGCGCAAGTCAGATTGCCAAGCGCATGATCGAGGAGGTCTGCGAAGTCGACTACGATGCGTCGCGTGAGCTCACGGCCAAGCGCATCGCCGCGCAGCGCGTTTCGGCGGAAGGGCAGGAAGGTATCCGCGCTTTCCTCGACAAGCGCAAAGCCGAATGGGTAAGGGCGTGACCATACAACGATTGCTGATCGCCAATCGCGGCGAAATCGCCGTGCGTATCGCGCGAGCCGCGCGCGAGCTGGGCATCGTGCCGTTGGGGATCTACAGCGAAGCCGATGCGAACGCCTACCACCTTCGCTTCATGGATGACGCCGTGTGCGTTGGACCTGCGCCGGCTCCGCAGTCGTATCTCAACGTGGAGGCAATCATCGCCGCCGGCCGCACGCTGCGCGCCGACGCCGTTCATCCCGGCTACGGCTTCCTCAGCGAGCGACCGCAATTCGCGCAAGCCGTCGCCGATGCCGGCATGACGTTTGTCGGCCCTTCGCCCGCGGCAATGCACGCGATGGGCTCGAAGATCGAGGCCAAGCGGTTGGCGCGCGAACGCGGCGTCCCCGTACTGCCCGGCTACGACGGTGACGACCAATCACCGGCGCGCCTGCGTCGCGAGGCCGAAGCAATCGGCTCGCCGCTCTTGATCAAAGCCAGCGCCGGCGGCGGCGGCCGCGGCATGCGCATCGTCGAGGACCTCGCGTCCTTCGACGATGCGTTGGAAGCGGCCAAACGCGAAGCCCTTGCCGCCTTCGGCGATGATGCCGTGCTGCTGGAGCGCTATGTGCGCAATCCGCGTCACATCGAGTTTCAGATCATCGCCGATGTCTATGGGAACACGTTCCACCTCGGCGAGCGCGAATGCTCGATCCAGCGGCGACACCAGAAAGTGCTCGAGGAATCTCCGAGTCCCGTGCTGACCCCGGCGCTACGCGCCGAGATGGGCCGCAGCGCCGTGGAGGCGGCTCGTGCCGCCAGCTACACGAACGCCGGGACCGTCGAGTTCATGCTCGACGAAGATGGCCGCTACTATTTCCTTGAGATGAACGCGCGCCTCCAAGTGGAGCACCCGGTGACGGAGCTGGCCTACGGCGTCGATCTCGTCCATTTGCAGATCGCCGTCGCGAACGGCGAGCCGTTGGCGCTGACGCAAGAAGCGATCGCACCGCGGGGCCACGCGATCGAAGCCCGCTTGTACGCGGAGGACCCGGCCCAAGGATTTCTGCCGGCTAGCGGAACACTCGGGCGCTGGCACATGCCGGAGGGCCCCGGCATTCGTGTCGACGCCGGCGTGACGGAAGGCGACGAAGTCTCGATCTTTTACGACCCGATGCTCGCCAAGCTGATCGTTTGGGGGCCCAACCGCGCCGGCGCGATCGCGCGCTTGACGACGGCACTCGACCAAGCGCGCGTGGCGGGCGTCAAGACGAATCTCCCATTTCTGCAGTGGCTCGTCCGTGACGAGTGGTTCCGCGAAGGAAAGACCACCACGCGCTTCTTGGCGGAGCGCCTGCGCGCCGATCAGTTCGCGTCTGGTGCCCTTCCGTCGCGCGCCCTCGCGGCGGCCGCCGCGCTGGTATTGGCCCGGCGCGCGCCTTTCCGCATCGGCGAGGTCGGCGTTCCCGTCGCGCTCACGCACGAGGAGCGCACCTATCGCATGACGTTCGATCGCAACGCGTCGGGATGGGACGCGGACGGCGATCTACGCGGTGAGCTGGCCGTCGCGCACGCGGGCGATGCTATCGAGGTTCGCCATGACGGCGAGCGCTTTGTCGCCGCCGGAACGGTCGACGACGACGGCGTCACGCTCGCCCTCGACGGTCGGACCTATGCCTTCTCCTTCGCCCGGCCGCCCTCCGTCGCTCATCTGGCCCGTGGAGCCTCCTTGGCCGGCAACGGCGCGAACACGTTACGGGCGCCGATGCCCGGCAAGATCCTGCGCGTCACCGCCAAAGCAGGCGAAACGGTCGCCGAACGGGACTTGCTGGTGGTGCTGGAGGCGATGAAGATGGAGCACCGCATCGAGGCGCCGGGCGCCGCAAAGGTCACGGCGATCAAGGTGCGCGAGGGGGAGCTGGTCACTGCCGGCGCACCGCTGATCGAATTGGAGCCGCTGTGATGCAAGGAATGCCGACGAAGGTCAAGGTCTGTGAGATGGGACCGCGCGACGGTCTCCAAAACGAAGCGCGGGCCGTCGACGCGGCTACGAAGATCCGCTACATCGACATGCTTTCCGAAACGGGGCTTCCCGTGATCGAGGTGACGTCGTTTGTCAGCCCCAAAGCGATACCGCAATTGTCCGACGCCTTCGAGGTCTTCACCGGCATCAGCAAGCGTTCCGGCGTCGTCTATCCCGTGCTGGTGCCGAACGCCAAGGGTTTCGCGCGTGCGCTCGAGGCTGGGGTCACGGCGATCGCCGTCTTCACCGCCGCATCCGAGTCGTTTACGAAGCGCAACATCAACATGACGATCGCGGAGTCGCTTGAGACCTTTGCGCCCATCGTGCGCGAAGCGCGCGCCCTGGGAATGTGGGTGCGCGGCTACGTCTCGACGTGCTTTGGCTGTCCGTACGAAGGCCCGGTCGCTCCGTCGAAGGTCGCCGACGTCGCGGCGCGTTTGGTAGGGATGGGCTGCGAAGAGATCTCCATCGGCGACACGATCGGCGTCGGCACGCCCAATCAAGTCGTCGACGTCGTCGAGGCGCTGCGCCGCGTCGTCCCTATCGAGCGGGTAGCGATGCATTTCCACGACACGCGCGGCACCGCGCTGGCCAACGTGGCGGCGGCGCTGCAGCAGGGTGTCGCGGTCTTCGACAGCTCCAGCGGCGGCCTGGGCGGGTGCCCATACGCGCCCGGCGCGTCCGGCAACCTCGCGACCGAGGATTTGCTCTACTTGCTCCACGGGATGAAGATCGAAACGGGCGTCGATCTGAGGAAAGTCCGCGAAGCGTCGCGCTTCATCAGCGAGGCGATCGGCAAGACGCCGACGTCGAAGGCCTACCTCGCGCCGGAACAGTGGTGGAACGCGAGCTAGGCCGTCAGCGTTCCGAGGATCGGCAGCTCGAGACGAAAGCAGCTCCCCTTGCCAAGCTCCGAGTCGACGGAGACGCTGCCGTGGTGAGCCTTCGCCACGCTCTGAACGATCGCCAGACCGACCCCGCTCCCTGGCACTTGACGCTCCGATCGACCGCGGTAGAAGCGCTCGAACACGTGAGGCAAGTCTTCCGGCGCGATGCCTGTGCCGGTGTCGGCCACTTCAACGACGGCACGCTTCCCACCAGGGCGGAGAGCGACGGTGATCTTCCCACCCGGCGGCGTGAACTTTACGGCGTTCGAGATCAAGTTCGAGAGCGCCACGCTGAGCAGATCGGGCTCGCCGTCGATCTCCACCACCTGATCGGGCACACGGGCTTCGAGCTCGATGCGATGCTCGCGCGCCTGTTCCTCCCAGTTCGCCACCGCGCTGCGCACGACGGCGTTGAGGTTCAACGGGCGCAGCGAGACCGCTTCGCTCTCCGCTCGCGATAGCGCCAGCATCTCACGTAACATCCGATCCATTTCGCGCGCGCGGCGAACGATCGCGGCCAGCGACTCTTGACGCACGTCCGGAGGCGCCTCGTCGCACCAACGCTGCAACAGCTGCGCATTGCCGGAGATGGCCGCCAACGGCGTCTTCATCTCATGCGACGCGTCGGCAACGAAGCGGCGCTCGCGCTCGAAGGCCAGCGCCAGCCGATCCAGCATGGCGTCGAAAGCGGCGGCCAGGCGCCCCACTTCGTCGCTGCGCCCTTGCCAGCCCAGGCGGCGCTCTCCCAGGCGACGCTCGAGTGAGGCGGGATCAACGCTCTCCGCCGCGCGCGTCATGCGTTCCAGCGGCGTAAGAAGGGCTTGTGCGAGGAACCACGCGCCAACGAACGCTCCAACGACGCCCAAGGCGAAAACGATGCCGATGCGCCACGTGATTGCCGTCAGCAATCGCTCGTAACTGCGTGCCTCATGGCCGACTTGAAGGACGGCGTACGGGCGAACGCCGGGCACGAGAATCCGTCTGCTGTAGACGACGTACGGATCGCCGTCGATGACCATGCCCGAGAAGTTGCCCCGCACCCACGTCACGCGATCCGGCTCTCGAAACGAACCCGGTCCGGAGCTCGATGCGATCACGTCTCTATTTGCGTCGAGCACGCGGATGAAGGTTCCCGGAGAAGCATACGTGTCGAGCACTTGCGGCACCAAGAGCGCCGGTGCGATGGAGAACGGGAAGCCTGCGCCGCCGGCACCCTGCAAGATGCGGTCCGAGAGCCGCATCGTCTCGCTCTCGAGCTCCTGGTCGAGCGCGTGGCGCAGCGACGTGAGGCTGGAAGCAAACACCGCGAGCAAGAGCGCCAGCAACAGCGCCGCGAACGAGATGGCGACGCGAAGGCGCAGGCTCACGTGCGGAGGATGTAGCCCACGCCGCGCACCGTGCGGATCAACGTCTCCGGCGCTCCCGCTTCACGGAGCTTGCGCCGCAGATGGCCGACGTGCACGTCCACGACGTTCGATTCGCCAACGAAGTCCGTGCCCCACACGGCGTTCATCAGGGCATCGCGCGTGAACACTTTGTTGGGGTTGAGCAGAAAATGCTCCAGGAGGCGGAATTCCGTCGCCGTGAGCTCCACGTGCCGACCGCGAACCTCTACTTCGTGCGCATCGCGATACAGCACCACGTCGCCGATGCTGAGCGTCCGCTGGCGCGTCTGATTGGCGCGAATGTGAGCCCTCACGCGCGCCAGCAGCTCCTCGATCTCGAAGGGCTTCGTCACATAATCCGTGGCGCCGGCATCCAGGCCGATGACCGTATCGCGCGTGGTGTCGCGTGCCGTGAGCATGATGACCGGAATGGTGCTGCGCTCACGGATCGCCCGACAGACGTCGACGCCGTCCATCCCCGGTAGGAGCAAGTCGAGAATCACCAGCGCCGTATCGCTTACATCGTAAGCGGCGGCCAATTTCCCGTCGCGCACCAGGTCAACCGCATAGCCCGCGCGCTGCAGCTCCAACTGCAGAACGCGTGCGATATCCGGATCGTCCTCGACGACCAGTACTTTCTCCATGCAGGCTCCCGTACGCTCGCTTACAACTTACTACGGACGACGTTCACGGCGCTCGCCTCCGCCGTGATCGCCACGTTGGCCCCGCCGCCCCGGAATGTTCCCGAAGCCGAGAGCTCCATTCCGAACGGTGCAGCGCTCACTTGGAGAATCCCCCCGAGCGACCCTGCGGTGCTGTTCGCGACGATGCTGGCCCGAGCCGAGTCGGGGACGCGGAGGAGAAAGTCGCCGCCTTCGATGGCGAAGTTCTCCGTGTCGCCTCGATCGGCCGCCAATTCCCAATCCAGCGCGCCTCCTTGGTCGGAAACCTCGAGCGTTCTCGCGCGCACGTTCCGCGCGCGTCCCTGACCTCCCAGCAGGCCAACGGAGAGATAGTCGCCGCTGACGTCACGCAGGTAGCAACCTCCGGTCACCTGGAGGTAGCTCTCGCCGAAGAGATGGCTCGACACCACCGAGAGCGCGCCGAAAGAGCGCACGATAGCGCGCGTCCGGACTCCGCGGATCGCCACGCGGCCTTCGGTGTCGTTGATGACCAACGCGGCCGTGCGAGGGGGCACGCGCAGCTTGATGTTTCCCCAGTTGACCGAGATGCGGACCAACGTCTGGTCGGGGCCCAGCTTCGGCAACAGGACGACGCGCGCGATATGCTCGATGCGTCCCGCGACTTGACGGTCCGTGGTCATGTAGAACGTCTGGCCTTCGGCGCCGCGCTGCGTCGTCACGGCCGCTCCTTCATAGGCGACCAGCGCGATGCTGTCGTCGCTGCCGGGCATAACGTCCACGTCGCCACCGCCGGCGCGAATCTCGATCACGGGATCGGGTCCAGTTGCGATGATCCGCGTCGCAACGGGGTAGCCCGACGCCGTGGGGCTGGGCGGAGGGGCGGCGGCAAGCACCCCCAACAAGGCAAACGTCCCCAATGCGGCGCGATGTAACCGTGCTGCCATCGGTCCGAGCCTATCAAAAAGGCCCGGCCCCTTGCATGACGATGCCTTCATGTTCGCGAAGGCGATGGTGATGAGCGAGCGATTGCACGTACAGGCTGACGTATTGATTGACGGTACGGGCGGCCCCGCGTTGCGAAATGCAGCCCTCTTGGTCGAGGGCGGGCACATCGTCAAGATCGGTTCGGCGTTTCCCGCACCGGAGGGGGTACGCAGCTTCCGCGTCGGCACCCTCCTCCCCGGACTCATCAACCTCCATGTCCATCTCGACATGGCGGGGGAAGCCGATACGTGGGTCATCGTGCGCCGCAAGGATGCTGAAGGGGCGCTCGCGGGGGCCCATCAAGCGGCGAAGACGCTGCGCAGCGGCGTCACCACCGTGCGAGACCTCGGCACGAAGAATTTCGTCTCCGTAGCACTACGAGACGCGATTGCGCGTGGCGAGATCCCGGGCCCCCGCGTGGTCACGGCGGGCGGGGTGATCACCATGACGGGCGGTCACGGCTGGCCCATAGGGCGCGAGACCGACGGTCCGTGGGATGCGCGCAAGGCCGTGCGCGAGTTCCTCAAGGCCGGTGCCGACTGCATCAAGCTGATGGCCACCGGCGGCGTGCTGACGCCGGGGGTGCAGCCGGGGAACGCGCAGCTCCAGGAAGAGGAGCTGGCCGCGGCGATCGACGAGGCCCACAAGGCAGGCGTCCATTGCGCATCGCACGCTATCGGAGCAGCCGGCATCAAGAACGCGTTGCGCGCCGGCATCGACTCGGTCGAGCACGGGCACCTGCTCGATGACGAAGCGATCGCGCTCTTCAAGGAACGCGGCGTGCGGCTCGTGCCGACGCTGGCGGCCCTGCAGTGCATCGTCGATCGCGCCGAGGACGGCGGCATGCCCGGTTTCGTCGTGGAAAAGGCGCGCCAGTTGAGGGCGGACGCTTTCGAGAACATCCGCAAGGCCTATCGCGCCGGCGTCGAGATTGTCGGCGGTTCGGACGCGGGCACGCCGTTCAACTATCACGATCGTTTTGCCTATGAGCTCGAGCTAATGGTGCGCTACCTGGGGATGACGCCGGTCGAGACGATCCACGCGTCCACTGGCCGCTCCGCCGATTTCCTGCGCATGGACGATATCGGCCGATTGCACGAAGGCAAGCGAGCCGATCTGCTCGGCGTGCGCGGTGATGCTTCAAGCGAGATCTCGGCGCTGCGCGACGTCTCGCTGGTAGTGCAAGGCGGCGCCGTGATCGTGGGAGGGTAGCCCGCTGTGTCGGACCTGCGAGGCTTGCGGCTTGCCGTCATCGCGCCTATCTCCTGGCCGACGCCGCCCACCGGTTACGGTCCGTGGGAGCAGATCGCGGCAAACATCGCCGACGGCATGGTGCGTCGCGGCCTCGACGTCACGCTCTTTGCGACGCGCAACTCGCAGACCAAAGCCCATTTGGAGAGCGTCTCTCCCGTGGGCTTGAACGAGGACCCGGCGCTGCCGGGCCGGGTCTTGGAAGCGCTGCACATCGCAAACTGCTTCCGGCGCGCCGGCGAGTTCGATCTCATCCACAACAACTTCGACTGGCTGCCGATCACGTATGCTATGGGATCGCGCACGCCTCCCATGCTCACGACGGTGCACGGCTTCTCTTCACCGACGATCCTCGCAGCCTACTACGCGTGCAGCGAGCGCAGCTTCTACTGCTCCATCAGCGATGCCGATCGCGATCCCGGCCTATCGTACCTTGCGACGACGTATAACGGCATCGATCCCGAAGCCTTCCCATTCTCCGACCGTCCAGGCGAGTATCTCCTTTTCCTGGGGCGCTTCCACCCGGAGAAAGGAACGCACTTGGCGATCGAGCTCGCCAAACGGACCGGGAAACGGCTGCTCATTGCAGCGATCCCGCAAGATCGCGAGTATTTCGCTCGCGAGGTGGAGCCGCATATCGACGGAGAGCAGATCGTCTATCTCGGCGAGGCGAGGGGCGCGGAGCGGGACGCCCTCCTGCGGGACGCCCTTGCGCTCGTGCATCTCACGACGCGTCCCGAGCGCTTCGGCCTCGCCATGGTGGAGGCGATGGCGTGCGGAACGCCCGTGCTGGGCGCACGCATGGGCAGCATCCCGGAGATCGTCGTCGACGGCGTGACCGGTTTCTGCGTCGACTCGATGGAGGAGGCCGTCGCGCGCGTGCCCGACCTCCCGCTGCTCGACCGCCGCGCCTGCCGTCAGCGCGTGCTGTCTGCTTTCACCGTCGAGCACATGATCGATCGCTACCTTCGCGCGTATGCGGAAGCCTTGCGTCTGGGCCTTCCGCCTCCGCCGACGGAAGAACAGTTGCGCTGGCGCGCTCACGACTGGTGGGATCGTCCGCAAGCGTTCACGGAGATCCCACCCAAGCCGCTACACCCGATAGGGTGACGCGCGCGATCGCGTGACGCGTCGAACGAGAGACGAGCGTCCGGTTTTCGCTGGACGCTCGCCCTTTGAGATCTCCTGGAAATGAACGACGCGCTCGATCAACTCGGAGTCTAGAGTGAGCCCCACCCGTACGAGGTAACGGCGACTTGCTGCGTCTTACCGTCGCGTGTCTTCAGCTGAGCCACGCTCTCGCGTGCGAAGTTTGCGCTGGGCCCCCTCTGCATCATCGCGAGCTGCTTTCTCTGCTGGTCGATGATCTGATGCTGATAGGCAACTTCCTTCTTCAACTCGGAGACGACCCTGGCTTCCTGCTCATACGCCGATCGCTCCGAGTTGTACGCTGCCCAAGCATCGTCGCGCTGTTGTGCAAGAGCTGCCTGTTTGGCGGCATCCTGCGCGTAGCGCTCGTGAACTTGCTTGTTGTGGTTGATGAGGATGAGCGCCCCGGCAGCTGCCGCAGCGCCTCCCAAAATGATGTTGCGTGTGCTCGCCGCGCCATCGGCTCGCGCCGGGACCTGCGGGGCGAGGATTCCTAGAAATGCCACCAGCGTCGCCGCGGCGGCCAGACGCATCCTCTTCATGATCCCTTTAACGGCACCCGGGGCCCGAATGTAGCGAACAGGGCCGCTCCGTGACGTGGATCACATTAGCCATGCCGGTCGAAGGGGTTGTCCCCGCGGATACAGCGAAAATATTGATACGCGAAAGAAGGTGGGCGATGCGGCTCGGCCTAGCGGTTGCTTCTCTCGTCTTGGGCGTGACGACCGCGCCTGTGAGCGGGGCCGTACCGGCCCCCGCCCCCAGCCCCACGCTGGCCCCCGTCACGTTGCCGCCCCCGGAGAGCCGCCCGACTCCCGTTGCGGTGCCCGGTGAAAGCGGTCCCCCGCTCAAGGTCATCGAGCGCCTTTATGTGACCACGTTTTGCTCGCGCTTCGTCCAGCATTTCAACATCGCCGCTAACACTTTGATCGCCAACGATGCGCGCCTCGACCAAACGTCGGACGATCTCGATGCCGTCGAGGCCGATTACGTGAAACGCGACGGTGCGCTGCGCGTGTACGACGATCGCAATCGCTTGATCGCGGAAATCGGCGGCATGTTACGCTCGATACCGCAGGGGCAGGCGGCCGTCAACGATCTCATCGCACAAGCCCGCGCCACCAAGGATCCGGCGCGCCGTGAGGCGCTGCAAACCACCGCCTCCGAGCTGCAGCACTCGATCGACCGCCAGCGTGCGGTAACGTACGATTTGAGTAACGTGGTTCACGTGTTGCTTGACAAGCATTCGTATGAAGACACGGCGGAGTACCAAATTGCCGAAACGATGCCGTATCCGGGGATGGTCGTCAACGTAACCGCGCTCGACGCGCCCGTTCCTGAGCCGCACGCCACCAGCGCGGAGGAAGCGATAGCGCCCAAACCGGCTACGACCAAGATGGTGCTCCAATTCGACCGGCAGCGCTGGATCATCGCCCATGCGGAATCGCGGGCAGCCGCGGCCGCCGATACGATCATCAAGAGCTGCGTGGTCGAAGAACGCCAGAGTCCGCCGCTCAAAGACTAAGGACGCCCGGCGCTCCGCCGAAAAGTCTATGGAGGGGACAACGAAGCCCCATACGTATACGCAAACCGACGACGAGGAGAGACCCATTTCCCTGCCTACCGAGCTTCACGGATCGCCCGAGAGCCTCTACGAAGATCTCGAGCGTTCCTTCGGCGAGGTCCCCGAGGCTTTTCGCGCCATGGAGCGTCGTCCCGATCTCCTCGCAGCGAATTGGGCGAAAACGAAGGCCACGCTCTTCGCCGGGAAGCTCCCTCTTACCACGAAGGCGCTCGTCGGAGTGGTGGTCTCCGCGGTGCGCGGCAGCACGGGAACGCTCGCGCCGTTCCTGCGCCTTCTGATCTCACGAGCCGAGGTAGAGCGTTCCGTTCTCGCGGCCGTGATGGAGAACCGTCTCGAGGACAAGGCGCTCTCCGACGTCGAGAGCGCCATCCTGACCTTTGCGCGTGCCGCCGCGGCGGACTTGCGTCCGTCGACGGAAGGCTTGCGCGCGGCGGGGCTCGACGGCGACGCGATCTTCGAAGTCGTCGCGACCATCGATCTCGCAACCTCTCTCGGAGCCTTCACCGACGGCCTTGGCGTGGAGCCGGAGCTCAGCTCCTCGTAGGAACCTCCTGCCTGCCACCCAGCGCTAGGTCTTTACGACACGCCGGTGCCTGTGCTAGAATCTCGCGTCGGTGACCCTTGGGGGGGATGTAGCTCAGCTGGTAGAGCACTTGCTTCGCATGTAAGGGGTCAGGGGTTCGAGTCCCCTCATCTCCACCATTTGAAAACGCCTTATTCTGCAAGGAATTTAGGCGTTTTTGTTTGCGCGGCTTTCCGAAGCGATCCGCGGCATTTACGACAGTACGACAGTTCGTTTCCAGTGCCGCGAAGATCCGGTCCGCGGTCTGCGCGACGCGCTTGGCCGTATGGTTGAACGGATGGCCGTAGCGCTCGAACATCATGCGCGTGTCCGCGTGCCCGAGACTGCCCGAAGGGATTGCCTCCGCTTTCAACCTGAACAATCGCGGCCATCGTCGAAGGCGCAACGCCCGGAGCGCATTGCGTTATCAAACTTGCAAGTGCAAAGCCGTGGAGTATCATGGCGCACCTCCCGCATACGGAGTCGCGAGCACAATATCTCGGTCGACGAGCACGTCGAACAGGTATCCCGGCGGTACTTCGAGCGTAGCCGGAATCTGGAGTTGGCGTTGCGTGAGCTGGACGCTCGTGTTGCCAATCTGTTGCCCAACGGCGCCAGCGATCGTTTGACCGATACTGGGAGCTGCGTACATGCTCCCCGATTGCTGCGGTTCGCTCAGTTGGGCGCCGGCGCCGATGATGCTCAGCAGCAGCGCCGAGTTAAACACTTTATTGAGATGCTCGTCGACGTTTGCGCCAAACCATCACTCGATGCTGGCCTTGCACGATGCGGCTGTCGTATGAGCTGATGAGCTTCGTGCCGCGCGGAACGAGCCGGGGACATGACCACTTAGTACTCCACTCGACACGTTGCTGCCCGACGACGATCGATCCTCGGACCACATGCGGAAGAGCAAATCAACGCTCCTGCGCTCGCCATAGAAAACGGCAACGACGGAGAGCAGATCGGGCGCACGCTCTTCGCCTACCCGACCGGGTCCTCAGATTTAGAGGACCTCGTAAGCTGAGAGTCGCCTCGGACATTTCCCAAGGCGAAAGCTGACCCAGGCAATCGGCCGGTAGCGTACATAGGAGCCCGGCACGAGCGCCGCGTTAAGCCAATGCCGACTTGCTATATTGACAACAATCGATTCAGCGAATAATATCGAAACGTGTCGATGCAACGCTGCTGTCCGCCAGCCGAAATCCCTGAGTTGGACCTCGCCTCCGAGGCCTTGCTCTTCAAAGCTTTGGCCGACGTGCATCGTCTGACCATTCTGGCGGCGCTCGATCGCGCCGCGGGAAAGGTCTGCGTCTGCGACTTCACCGATGCCCTGCCCCTCAATCAGCCAACGGTTTCGCACCACCTCCGCATCCTGCGCGAAGCTGGTCTTGTCGTAAGCGAACGTCACGGTACCTGGGTGTACTACCAGCTCGCAGCCGGAGCCCGAGAGCGGCTCCGAGATGCGCTCACATCCGTCTTCGGACAGAAGGTTCCAGCGTGAAAACTCATCTGAATCTCGCCACCACGAACATCACGAAGAGCGTGGAATTCTACTCCACACTGCTCAACGCGAAGCCAACGAAGGTCCTCGACGACTACGCCCTTTTCATTACCGAGCAACCCAGTCTCGAGCTTGCCCTCGACTTGGCCAGCGACGTCTCACCGGCGCGTGATGCGCACTATGGTGTATATGTCGAGTCCGTCGATGACGTGGAACGCGCCATCGCGCGTTTGGAGCATGCGGGTCTCGTGTCATCGATTGAGCGAGAAGACACCTGCTGCTATGCCAATCAAACCAAAGTATGGGCTACCGATCCCGAAGGGCGCCGCTGGGAAGTCTACACCGTCCACGAAGAGACCGACGATCGCAACAATGAATTGACAACGTGCTGTGGTGGACCGGCACCAGTCGGAGCGGATGCGTGTTGCGTTAAGGATGCGGACGCAAAGACCGCGGGCGAATCCGGTTGCGACTGCGCTTCGAACAAAACCGCAGAAGACGTCGCAGCCCTCGCATGAGTCTTTCGCGTCGGGCTGTAGCGGAGGCCCTCGGATCGGCCTTCTTGCTGGCAGGCGTCGTTGGTTCCGGTATTATGGCCGAACGATTGTCGAACGGAAACATCGGGATTGCGCTCCTTGCAAACACGCTCGCGACAGGCGGCGTTCTCATGTGTTTGATCGCCGCACTTGGGCCTGTCTCGGGAGCACATCTTAATCCAGCAGTGTCGCTCGCCGATGCCCTCCGCGGCGGTCTACCGTGGAGGGAAGTTCCGGTTTACGTAGGCGCGCAGATAGCCGGCGCAATCGCCGGCGTCGCCGCTGCCAACACGATGTTCGATCTTCCGTTTCTTTTCACGTCGCATCATACTCGAAGCGGTCCAGCCCAATGGTTCGCCGAGTTCGTCGCCACGTTCGGACTACTCACCGTCATTTGGGGATGCACGCGATTCCGCTCAGCATTCACGCCGTTCGCCGTCGCCGCATATATCGTCGGCGCGTATTGGTTTACCTCGTCCACTTCGTTCGCGAATCCCTCGGTAACGCTGGCGCGCTCGCTTTCCGACACGTTTGCGGGAATTCGACCGCAAGACGCCCCCGAATTCATTCTCGCACAACTGCTTGGCGCGGTCAGCGCGACGTTCTTGTTCCGATGGCTGGCGCCGATCGAAACCCGCGACGTCGAACCTGCTCTACTTCCGCATAATGGAGAATCACATGCCGTTGCGTAAACCGTGCATCCTATTCGTCTGCCGGCACAACACAGGAAGAAGTCAGATGGCCGAGGCGTACCTGCGACACTTCGCCGGGGACGCCGTCGAGGTACGTTCCGCGGGAACGATCGCAGCCGATGCGCCGGATCCCGGCGTCGTTGCCGTAATGGCCGAGGACGGCATCGATATCTCGCAAGCACGGCCGAAGCTTCTCGATCCTCCCGCTACGCAGCGCGCCACGCGAATCATCACGATGGGCTGCGATGTTCAAGGAGTAGAGCGCATTGATGATGATTGGGCGCTCCCCGATCCAAAAGGTCAGCCACTCGAACGCGTGCGCGAAATTCGCGACATCGTAAAAGAGAAAGCCCGTCAACTTGCCGCGGATATGGCGAGCGTAACGTTATCATGAGGGCTCCCGTACTCTTTGTATGCGTGCGAAACGCTGCGCGAAGCCAAATGGCTGAAGCCTTCCTCAAGCAAACCTGTCCAGACGATTTCGAGGTAGAGAGCGCTGGGCTCGAGCCCGGCTAACTCGACCCGCTCGCAGTCGCCGTCATGGACGAAATCGGCATTGACATTTCGCACAATCGCACAGAGAGCGCTTTCGATCTCTTCAAAGCGGGGCGATTCTTCGGCTACGTCATCACCGTTTGCGACGAAACCAGCGCGGAACGTTGCCCAATCTTCCCTGGTGTAACGCAACGTCTACACTGGAGCTTCGCCGATCCAGGGTCGTTCGAGGGGTCCTGGGCGCAGCGGCTCGCCCTGGCTCGAATGGTTCGCGACCAGATACGAGATCAGGTGGTGGCCTGGTGCAAGGAAGTTTGCGTCACGCCGGGCGTCTGACTCAAGAGCCTATCCCGGGCGCGGCACAGCGTGCGGGCCAAGCGCTCGTCAGCGTACGACAATACTTACGACAATTGGAGCGGAAATCGGCGGAAAGCGCGGATGCCAGCGAACGCGGCGATCGCGCGAAATGCCCTTTTTCAAAGGCGTAATTTGCTATTTCTTGTACCGGATCGGTTTTCCTGGATAGGCGAAGTAGCGTAAATCATCATGCGGCCTTGGGTGCTGCCTAGTCAAGTCGAACGTGCGCCGGCGATCGAAAGCCGTGGCGCTCGATGAGCCAGCGCGCGTTGTACGTCCGTCGGAACTCGAGCAACGCGAAACGAAGGTCCTCGACGGTATCGAACCAGCGGATCCAGAGAAGCTGTTCTTTAGCGTGCGAATGAAGCGCTCGGCGCAGCCGTTCCCCTTCAGGCTCCCACACGAACGACGGGCTCGACTCGATACCGAGGAACGAACGTTCGTCCTGGAACCGGTCGCTGATGTACTGCGAGCCGTTGTCGTGACGAAGGACGAGGTGCAATATCGTGGCGGTAGCCGCCGAAGTGTTCGTGCAAGCCCTGACGGATCGGTTCGATCGCCTCGAGGCACGTTCCCGGGCGAGCGGCATGGATGCCGACGCAATCGGCGACGAAATGGTCGACGGCCACGAACACGGTCGCGACGCCCTCGCCGCTGAGGCGCAGATCTCCAAGCGCGGCGCGCAAGTCACGGAGAATCCGTGGATTCTCACGCTGGTGATCGCCGTCGGAATCGGCGCTCACAACTTCGCCGAAGGCTTGGCCATCGGCGCGAGCGCTGCCACCGGTGCGACGGCGCTCGCGATTGGATTGATCGTGGGCCTCGCGCTCCACAACACAACCGAGGGCTTCGGTATCGTTGCGCCGATGGCGGGACGGATGGTTCCGTCGTGGCGCCAACTCGCGCTGGCGGCTCTGATCGGCGGCGGGCCGACGCTCATCGGCACCCTAGTGGGTTACGCCTTCACCTCGCCTGCGCTCTCGGTATTCTTCCTCACCACGGCCGTTGGAGCGCTCGTCTTCGTCATCGGCGAGCTCTGGAGCATGCTCAAGCGCGCCAGCGTCACCGCGCTCTCCACGGGGATGGTCACGCTCGGCTTCGTCGTGGCGATGGCTACGGAGCTCTTCCTCGACGTCAGCGGGGCCTAAGAGCCGGTGTCCCTCGGTGCGCGAAGGACGCTGCGAGCCCAAGGCATGTACTACATCGTCACGGGTGCATCACCATTCGCGTCCATGCGGCTATTCGAGAGCATCACCGGAGAGAGGACGGATCGCTGGCTGGTTCGGACGGTGGGGCTTTTGGCTGTGGCCATAGGAACGACGCTCTCCGTATCAGCCCTGCGACGACGTCCTTCGTTGGAAACACACGTCCTCGCGATCTCCGCCGCGTTGTCCTTCGCAGCCGTGGATGTCATCTACGCTGCCCGGCGTGAACTTTCGCCGGTGTATCTGCTCGATGATGCGGTTGAAATCGGCTTCGTTTTGACCCTTCTGCGTACGAGCTCGCCATTAGCGCGATGATCGCCGGCGCCGCGGCCTCGGCCCGAGCACCGCGCCGCGCGGCTCTCTGAGGGTTGACGTCCACAGAATCTCCATACGGCTACCGTACAGTGTGAGCGAGTGTCCGTGAAATTGGGATGACGCCGAAGGGGAATTTCGTGTCAACTGTCCGGTCCGTTGCTCAACGTCGTTGGCCGGTTGCCGCTGCAGCCATCCTGCTCGCCCTGATTGCAGGAGGATGGTTCATCCAACGGGCCGCGGGCTCACCACGATCGCCGGTTCTAGCCGTCGGCGCTCCAGCGCCCAACACGGCGTTGCCGGCGACGACGGATGGGAAATTCTCTCTTGCCTCCTTGCGCGGGTCGAAGGTCGTGCTGTTCTTCTATGAAGGAGCCAGTTGAGGGTCGTGCCAACGGCAGCTGGTCGAGCTGCAACAGAGTTTGCCTGAGATCCGGAGTCTTGGGGGACGCGTCGTTGCGGTGAGCGTCGATCCCCTCGCGACGTCGCAGTCGCTGGTCGCGCAACTGCACCTGGGATTCCCCATCCTCGAAGATACCGGTCATCGGCTGGGCTCGGCCTTCGGCGTCTTTCGGCTGCCTGCGATGATGGATATGGGGCCGGTAGACGATCACTCGATCTTCGTGCTGGATACACACGAGCGGATCTCCTGGGAAGCGCTCGCGCCGGATACCATGCATGTCCCGATGAGCGACGTGATCGCCGCTCTCAAACGGATCCGATCATGACAGTCCCCCTGCGCGTAACGCTCGTCACAGCACCCAACTGCCACCTGTGCGCTCATGCTCGTGAGGTGCTCTCGCGCCTTAGCGAAGAGCACTCCATCGTGGTGACGGAAACGGAATGGGACGAGCCAAGTGGTCAGCGATTGGTCGCGCGGGATGGCGTGCCGTTTCCCCCGGCGTTGTATGCCGGCGATGAGCTCCTTGGCTATGGGAGAATTTCCGAGCGGAGACTTCGCCGGCAATTCGCGCGGTATCGCACGGCATGAATGCTCTCGTCTACTCAAGCTCGCTCGTCGCAGCATTTCTTGGCGGCGTGCTGGCGCTCTTCGCCCCGTGTTGCATCGTCTCGCTCTTGCCGACCTTCGTCGCCACGGCGCTGCGCGAGGGGCGCGTTCGCCTACCGGTGATCACGACGATCTTCGCCGTCGGTGTCGCCGCCGTGCTCCTGCCGGTCGTCTTGGGCATTGGAGCATTGGGGCAAATCCTGTCGACCTACCATCGTCCAGTCTTCCTGGTCGTGGGACTCTTCTTGATCTTCCTTGGCATCCTCACGTTGTCCGGCGGCAACTGGAGCCTGCCGCTGCCCATGCTCCGCATCCGTGCCGATCGCAGCGGCGCCGGTGGAACGTTCTTGCTGGGCGTGGCGTCCGGCGTGACGAGCGCGTGCTGTGCGCCGGTGCTCGCCAGCGTCGTGGCGATGTCGGCCTTGGCCGCATCGACGGTCGGCGCACTGGGCCTCGGCCTGGCCTATGTCTTCGGAATGGTCTTTCCGCTCTTCGTCGCCGCCCTGTGCTGGGACGGTTCGCGCATCGGCGAACGGTTCAAAGGCTGCGCCAAGGCGCAGATTCGTTTTGGTGCGCGCGCGCTGCCATGGACCGATGTCGCCGCGAGCGCGGTCTTCTTTGCGATGGGATGCCTTGCGCTCTACTTGGCGGTGACGGGGAAAGGAACGTTGACGCCTGATGTGTTGGTCGTTTGGACGCGCTGGGCGGCGAGCGTTGCCGGGAATCTCTCTGTCGCTATGCGCGGCGTCCCGCTCTATGCCCAAGCGGTTGGGCTCCTCGTGCTCGCCGTCCTCATCGGCTTGCCGGTGTATGTGGCGTGGCGACGAAAGCCGGCGACCGACTCCTAAGCTCCGCCGATCTGCCGATGCGAGCCTCACGCTGCGCAAAGTCTTCGACTGCAGTGAGGCTCTAGCGGGCGCTCAAGAGTCGCGTCGTCTGCGCCGCCATTTGCGCGTAGCTGAGCTCGCCGTCATGAGCGGCGAAGATGATGCCGTCGCGACGGATGAAGACGCTGGTCGGCAGTCCCACGGCACGAAATGCGGGCCCGTATTGCTGATCTGAGTCGAAGAGAATGGGATATGTTACGCCGACCCGCTCGATGAACTTCTTGGCAATGCCGGGATTCTCGCCCTGATCGAGACCAACGACGACGAAACCTCGAGCAGCGTAACGCTTGTAGAGGCGCTCGAGCGCAGGCATCTCATGGCGACAGGGCGGACACCACGTTGCCCACAGGTTGGCAAGTACGGCCTTTCCTCGGTAGTCGGCAAGCGAGCCGTATCCGCCATCGAGCCGGGGCACCCGGAAATCCGGAACGAGCTGCCCGATCAGTCCATCGGGGCTCTCACCCGAGTCTGCAGTTTCCTTGCTCGCGCCGCACGCCGCCAAGATGAACGTCGCACCTGCGCCGGCGAGCAGGCGGCTTCGTGTAACCCGATCGTTCACGGACGCCAGGGTGATGCGCTACTGCTTGGCGTTGGCCTTGATGGCACGTGCATGCCGTTCGTTCGCTGCTTCTCCATCTGCTGGCGCATGACGGCGTTAAGCCGCTTGTGGAGCTCCGGGTCCCTGGCCACTTGCTGCATCATCGAGGCGCACGCACCGACAGGGTCGTCTCCCATCATCATTTGCATCATCATGCCGCCCATCGCGTCGTGTTGAGTCATGTCTTCGCTCGCACGATCGCCAGAGGGCGTAGCACCCGTTTGTGCCTTTGCCGCTCCAACCAAACCGATCGTCAGCAGGGTCCCGGCCAGCACCCAGAGGAGCACCATCCGCTTCATCGTTTTCATTAGCCTCCGCGTGAAGAGCGTATCGAACCGCTGTGGAGACCGTGTGGATGTCTCCCCGCGGCATCTCCACACGATCTCCACAACGCCGCTCTATAGTCACGGGTGATCAGCGCATCTTCACCCGAAGGAGTCCTGTGAATGACGAGAGCGTTCCTGCTGTCACTCGTTGCGCGAGCCACGGCGGCAGGCGTGGCCTTTTTCGCCAACGCGCTCTTTGTCGGGCGTCGGCCTGCTCAGGCCATGGGTGGCATGATGGGCAACGAAGTGACGGATATGATGGGCCCCGACAACATGCGGGGCCCTATGCGCACAGGCATGGAGCTGTTTGAGCGTCACGCGCTCATCCATCGCACCGTCACCAACGTCCCTGGTGGAGTGCGCGCCGTTACCGAGTCGGACGATCCGCAGACCGCCTCACTCATCCAAGCTCACGTCATGGAGATGTACGAGCGACTTGACCAGGACCGCCCCTTCCCATACCCCATGAGCCGCAGCGTTCCCGCCATGTTCGCCAACAGTAGGCGGTACCAGCGCAAGCTCGAGAGGCTGCCGAGGGGTGTAGCCGTTACCGAGACCTCCAGGGATCCCAAGATGGTCGCGGTCATCCGCGCACACGCCCGCGAGATCAACGGCTTTGTCCGGGAGGGTATGCCGGCAATGATGCACGATATGATGGATGGATGACGTGGCTTGCGAGCTGCGAGCCGGACGTCAGCGCGGGAGACTCAGCTCGACGATCGCGCCGTTCGCGGCTTCACGAACGCTGAGGGTGGCACCCAATGCGCGGCTGAGGGCTCGCACCACGCGAAGCCCGAGACCGGCACCTGCACCGTCCGCCAGCGCTGCGCGAATGCGTGCGGCCGCCTGCGGCCCGGCGCCATCTTCGAGGCGTAGGACCGCGCGATCGCAGCATGCAGCCGTCTCCAGACGAACGCTGCCACCCGGCGGCGTTGCCTGCACGGCATTGATCACCAGGTTGGCAATCACCCGGCGGAGGCGGTGATCATCCGTGGTGGCGGTCACGCCGTCGACACCATGCGCATCGAGAACGATCCCCTTGCGACGAGCAAAATCGCCGTATGTCTCGGCAATTCTTTGAGCGATTGTTGCAAGGTCTGTTGTGCGGTGCTGAAGACGGAGCCGCCCCACCTCGGCTGCCGCCACGTCCCGCAGATCGGTCAAGGTCTCGTTGAGCGCACGTACGTCAGTCAACAATCGCGTGATAGCGCCTGAGCCGGCGACGTCGATCAGGCCGTCTCGCGCAGCTTCTAACGTGCCTTGCATCGCGGTCAACGGATGGGCCAGATCATGCGCGATGCCGGCGACGAGTTCTCGTTCCGCAGACTGTGCCTCGCGGACCTCGTCGGCCATGTGGTTCGCCGTCCGGGCAATGCGGCGAATCTCCGCAGGACCTTCGATCGGAATCTTCTCGTCCAAACGCCCTTGCGCGAATCGGCCGAGACCGTGATCGAGCGCACTCACAGATCGCGATAGCTCCCGGCTGACGAGAAGGCCGGCAACGCCGGCAAGAGCGAGCGCGACGACGAAGGACAGGAAGAGCGCGCGATCGACGAGTTTATAGATCGTTGCGAGATCGGGGCCCCATCCCATCATCTGCCGCATCATGTCGAAGTGGTCCGCGAACGGCAAAAGATCTGCATGCACGACGGCTCGCACGAGCACCGCAGTGAGAAGGATCGCAACCGAGGCGGACAACGTGATCGCCAGCCAGATGCGGGATGCCAGGTTCATGTGGCGCCTCGGAGACGATAACCAATCCCCACGACGGTCTCGATGAGGTCACCATCCCCGCCTGCAGAGCGTAGCTTTTTTCGAACGTTCTTCACATGCGAATCGAGCGTACGCTCTGACGTGTCGAAATCGAGCCCAAGGAGCGAGGCCAATTCCGCACGCGTATATACGCGCCCGGGCCGGCGCGCGAGTTGTTCCACAAGTGCAAGCTCCGTGGCCGTCAACTGCACATCTTGGCCACGCACGCGCACGCGGCGGGCTTCGCGATCGAGCTCGCTGGCCGGCCCGAGTAGGAGTCGAGGGGACCCGCGGCGACGAAGCACAACGTGGACGCGGCGTACGAGTTCGGGTACGCTGAAGGGCTTCGTGATGTAGTCGTCCGCTCCTAGGTCGAACCCGTCCAGGCGTTCGGCTTCCTCGCTGCGGGCTGTCAGCATGAGGAAGGGAATGAGGCGCTCGGCGAGTTGGGAGGCGAGAACATCGCCGCTAAGGCCGGGCAGGCCGCGATCGACGAGCGCCACGTCTGGCGGCCTCTCGTTGAGTAGTCGCTCGGCTTCCGGAACGGAGCGCGCCCAGCGAAGCTCCCACCGTTCTTGCCCGACGTAGGGTACCAGAACGTCGAAGATCGCGGGATCATCCTCGACCAGCAGCACGCACGCCACGCGTGCCGACTTCGCTGCGACCCTGTCGTCTTCATGCTCTTCACGTAAACCCTATTGGACTGAAGATCCAACGTATATTGGCTCTTTCATCGTGGTCGACGATCGTGTCCCAGGGCGTGGTGTATGAGCGGGCGGCTGCCTTAGAACAGGTAGTGGCCACCGTGGCTTTCGGCGAAGGTTGTTCTTGAACACCAAACGACCACACCGAAAGGATCCACGATGGCCAATGCCAGTATCGCACTTACGGAACTCGCCGAAAAGGGGAGCGACGTCGATTTCGTGCGGGAGATGCTCCAGTTCATCGCCCAGCGCCTGATGGATCTCGACGTCGAAGGCTTGTGCGGCGCCCCCTACGGTGAGCGCGGCGTTCCCCGCCAGAATTCCCGCAACGGTTACCGGGACCGGCTCTGGGAGACGCGGACCGGCGCGATCGACCTGCGCATCCCCAAGCTGCGCAAGGGCAGCTACTTCCCGGCCTTTCTCGAGGCCCGTCGCACCGCCGAGAAGGCGCTGGCGGCGGTGATTCAGGAGGCTTACGTCCAGGGCGTCTCCACGCGCTCGCTGGACGAGCTGGTCAAGGCGATGGGGATGACGGGAATCTCCAAGAGCCAGGTCTCGCGGCTGTGTGCCGAAATCGACGACCGAGTGCGGGCCTTTCTCGAACGCCCGATCGAGGGCGACTGGCCCTATCTGTGGATCGACGCCACCTATGTCAAGGTGCGCGCCTCGGGGCGCATCGTGTCGGTGGCCGTGATACTAGCCGTTGCGGTGAACACCGAGGGAACCCGCGAGGTCCTTGGGATGGCCGTTGGGCCAGCGAAGCGGAGCCGTTTTGGACGGACTTTCTGCGCAGCCTGGGCCGCCGCGGGTTGCGCGGCGTGAAGCTGGTGATCTCCGATGTCCACGTGGGGATCAAGGCGGCCGTGGCCAAGGTCTTCAAGGCCTCCTGGCGACGCTGCCGAGTGCACTTTATGCGCAACGCTCTGGCGCACGCTGGCAAGGGGCAACGGCAGATGGTCTTGGCGCTCATCAACACGGTCTTCGCGCAGGAGAGCGCCCAAGCGGCCAGCGCGCAGTGGCGTACCGTCGCCGATCAACTGCGGGCGAAATTTCCTAAGCTCGCGACGATGCTCGACGAAGCCGAGAACGACGTACTGGCCTTCATGCACTTTCCCAAGGCCCATCGCAAGCAGCTCGCCTCAACCAATCCGCTGGAGCGCCTGAACGCCGAGATCAAACGCCGCACCGATGTGATGGGCATCTTCCTGAACGAAGCCGCCATCGTGCGGCTGGTCGGGGCGCTGCTCTTGGAGCAGAACGACGAGTGGCAGCTTCTTTTCGTGGTCGCGCGGTTGCCGCGCTGTTCGCGTCGGCAGTATTCGGCAATGGCAACGCCACCGCGAAAACGATGAGCAGCACGAAAAACCCGCCGAAGGTGCCTAATGCGATGTAGCAGCGTTCCAGCGATAGTGTGTGATCGATGCCCTTTCGCTTTTGCACCGCATATCGATCGCCAGCGCGATCGTAGCGACGAACGCCGCCATATTAAGCAAACCCACTAGGCCAAAAACCGCCAGCATAGTGCCCTCCCCCGATGGCCCAAGGTGCGGTCCTATTCGCGGTCGCCCGCTCGGTTGCTTCCCTCGCCTTACGCGGGCACTCCGGCGCGTGGCCCCTTTACTCTTTTAGTTGGCCTAAGTTGGTCACACGAGCGAAAAAGCGCGAAAGTTAGCGAACGTCGGCGAAAAGGCGTAACGCATGAAAAAGCCAGGAATGACAGGGTTTTTCGCGTCATTCCTGGCCGATTTTCGATCCGGTGAAAACCCTGATTTGTGCTTCGCATGTAAGGGGTCAGGGGTTCGAGTCCCCTCATCTCCACCATTTGCCGTCGGAGGGACGCGGAATGCCGTGTCCCTCTTGCGTTAGGCCGGCGCACTGAGGTCTTGTTCCGGCCCGATCGGCACGATGCGCGTGGGATTGATGTCGTCATGCGTGTAGTAATAGTGGCGCTTGATGTGGTCGAAATTCACCGTGGACGCGACGTCGTCGAACTGATAGAGGCGCCGCAGATAAGGAAAGAGATGCTTATAGTCCACGATCCGGCGCAAATTGCACTTGAAGTGGCCGTGATATACGGCATCGAAGCGCACCAGTGTCACGAAGAGGCGCCAATCCGTCTCCAACGGCAACGCTCCGAACAGGAACGCGCGGTCGGACAAACGCTCGTCTAGGCGATCAAGCGTTTCGAAGACCTGGTACGCGGCCTTCTCGTATCCACGCTGACTCGTGGCGAAGCCGGCGCGATAGACGCCGTTATTGAGCGTTTCGTAGATCCATTCGTTGAGCGCGTCGATCTCCGCGCGGTGCTCGGGGGGATAAAGGTCCAGCTCGGCGTCTCCGAACGCGTCGAACTCCGTCTCGAACATCCGCATGATGTCATCGTCGGAGTTGCTTACGATCCGTTTCGTCTGCTTGTCCCACAGCACGGGCACCGTCACGCGTCCGCGATAGTGCGGATTCGTCGCGTAGTAGGCCTCGCTCAGAAATCGAAAGCCGTTGACGGGATCCGGCGTGAACTCAAGTCCTTCGCGAAAGGCCCATCCCCGCTCGTCGCGGATGGGATCGACCACCGTCATCCCAATGACGTCCTCGAGCTTCTTGAGCTTGCGAACGATGATCGTGCGATGGGCCCACGGACACGCGTACGACACGTAGAGATGGTACCGCCCAGCCTCCGCTGGATACCCGGAGCGACCGTCGGCGGTAACCCAACCGCGAAACGCGTCCTCCTGCCGGGCGAACTCGCCCTCCGCCGTTTGCTCTTGGGGAAACTGCGCCTTCACGTTCATGTTCTTCTTTCAACACGCCTCGACCACCATTCGGATGCGCGCTCGGGCGTGATCTAGGACCACCGACTGAACCGAGGGTAGGCACGATGCAAACGAAGGCGCGTAGGATTTTCTTCCCGCTCATGTGCGCCAGCATGCCCTATCTGCGGTCATTTATACTTCAGACATGGGGATTGCTTAAGACTATTGGAGAGCGCTTCGTATGAACGCGAGATTGATGGGGTGGGCGATGGGCGCGGCCGCGCTCCTGAGCGCTGTGTCTTGCGGCGGCGGGGGCGGCGGCAGCGGTATCGGCGGTGGAGGCGGGAGTGGAAACAGCGGCGGCGGTGGAGGCATCATTCCGCCGACCACGTCCTCGCCGACGCCCGGCCCGCATCCCGTTGCCTTCGGCTGGAACGGCGCGATGGCGCCAAGCGGCGGCGTTGCGGTCAGCGCGTCACCTATTCCCATCCTCGCCGTGACATGCGAGAGGGCCATCGAGGCTTGCCCCAGCAGCGGCGTGAGCATGCTCCTCACCGAAGTCTTTCCGACGCTGACGGTCCAAGAGACCGGTGCGGCGACGCAACAGCAGCCTGCGTCGCTCACGTCCGCCGGGCCCAGCTCGCTTGCGTGGCCGCAGTCGTGGACGCTAGGTTCAGGCGGCGACTACTCGACACAAGTAGGCGCGACCGGCATCACCGCCCCCGGGGCCTACGCACTGACGGTGACGTTTCCGGATGGTTCGAACGGCCAGATCCAACTCTACGTGTATCACCGAGCGACGATCGGCTGCGGTGGCGCGGCGAATGGGACGCAGTTCTCAGGCGGGTACGGCTTTGACCGCCAGGCGACGCTCACCACCACTTCCGGTGCGGACCTGTACCTCACCGGTCCCACATGTCCGGCCCCGTTCAACGCGAGCAACTCCGCACTGAACTTCCCGAACGGAGCCGTGCAGATCCCGGAGACCAGTTCGCAAAATTTCGCAAACCTTACGCCGGTTCAATGGTCAAATTCATTCACTACCTTATCGCAGACGCAAATCCAGTCGCTGATATCGTCCGGCAGCCCAGTAGCCATCTTGACGAAGACCGGCGTCGGTCACGTCGTGAAGATCCAAGTCACCAACGGCGCGATCGGAAACGGCTCGACGTTCGGCAATGATACGTACGTCAGCGGCGCCTACTGGGTGGCCAGCGGTCAGTCGTTCAGCCAGTAGCCCGTAGCAAGCGCGGCGCAAAGCGCCGGCGAAATGGGAAGTCATGAAAGCCATCGTAACCGAAGGAGGCGTACCCTCGGTCCGCGAGCGCCCCGAACCGACGCGGCCGAACGGCCATACTCGCATCGACGTCATGGCCGTCGCGCTCAATCGCGGCAACCTGCGGCAAGTCGCCAATCAATTGGTGGACGTCGTCGGGTGGGACGTCGCGGGCATCGATGAGCGCGGACGACGGGTGGTCGCGCTCGTTCCCAGCGGCGGTTTCGCGCAAGTGGTCCACGCCAACCCCGATTGTGTCTGCGAGATTCCCGACGGCGTCCCGTTCGAAGTCGCGGCGGCCCTCCCCGTGGCCGCGTTGACGGCGTTGCGCTGCATACGCGATCAGGTCCAGTTGCTCGCCGGTCAGCGCGTCTTGGTCACGGGCGCCGCCGGGGGCGTCGGCGTTTTCGCCGTTCAGATGGCTGCGGAGATCGGCGCGCGCGTCACCGCCGTCGTGGGCGACGCCGCCAAGGCGACGTTCGTGACGGAGCTCGGCGCGCACGAAGCCGTCATCGTGGAGCGCGGCCAAGGGCTAGCCCCGGCCCTCGAGGGTCGGCGCTTCGAGGCGATGCTCGAGAGCGTGGGCGGCGCGTGGCTGGGCGATGCGATCCGGCTCCTCGCGCGCGGCGGGGCGATCGTCCTCTTCGGTAACTCCTCCGGCGAAGCGACGGTGTTTCAACCGCGCGATCTCTTCGGCAACTCTGGGCGCATCCTCGGCTTTTACGTCTTCGAAACGCCGTCGCCTCGAACGGTCGCGCGCGACCTGGAAGCCATTCTGAGCCGCGTCGAGGCCGGAAAGCTGCGCGTGCCGATCGAGCGGGTCTATCCGTTCGACGAGGCGCCGCGAGCCTTCGAGCAGCTCGCGTCGCGCGATGTGCGGGGAAAGATCGTGTTGAAGCTATAGCCCCCGTTATGAGTGTGAGAGGGCGAACGCTCGCAGCGTGTTCCCGGATGCGAGATAGAGCGTGTCGCCGGCCATGCTCGGACCGCGGCCCAGCACGGGGCGCTCGATCGGCCATTGTCCGAGCGACTTGCCGTTACGCGCGTCGAGCGCGTCGATCCAGCCGCCGGCTTCCGTGACAAAGAGCACGTCTCCCAACAGCACCGGCGCTTCGTAGACTCCCGTCATGCGCTTGCTCCACAGTTCCGCGCCGTCGCTCGACCGGAGCGCCACCATCCAACCGAGGTGCTCGTTCTGGAAGACCGGTACGAAGATCGTGCCGGCACCGACGGCCGCCGTGCCGATGATCATGGCGAACTTCGACCGCGGAATCAAGGTGCGTTTCCACACCAGCGCGCCGGTGCGTTCATCCACGGCGTAGTAGACGTCGTCCTTTCCGCCCTCACCGACGAGGTGACGTCGCGCGCCGTCGATCGTCGCCGTGAAGATGTTGGCTGAAGCGAAGAGGTCGTTGTCCTCGCGATCGTGCGGATGGACGGGCCCGTACGCCCAGATGAGATGACCGTCGCGAAGATCGAGGGCGCAGATCGACTCGGAGAATTCGTCGGCGCCGGGCGGCGGGTTGCCCAACGGTGTCGGATTCCCCGTGCCGATAAATGCCAATCCGAGGTTGCCGTCGATGGCCGGCGTCGCGGAGATCCCGGCGCCCGTACCTTGATAGCGTTGCGGATAGAAGCGCCAGAGCTCGCGTCCCGTGCGCGTGTCGAGTGCCACCTCGAACCCGCGCGAGGTGGGGCGGTCGCCGATCTGGTCAATGCCCAGAAGCAACTCATTCCAAAAGACGACCGGGGACGCATAGGTGTCGTCATTCTTCTCCGTCGAGCAGATCCGCCGTCGCCAGAGCTCGCGGCCGTTGTCGGCTGCGTAGGCCGCGGCCGTGCAGCTTCCGCTGACCGCATACGCCACGCCGCGATCGACGGCGACCGAGCCGATCACGCCGCGTCGGCCTCCGTAGTACGTGTCCTGATTGGCGCCCAGCGATCGCTTCCAACGCAAGGCGCCCGTTCGCGTGTCAAGCGCCAGCACGTCGCCGTTCCACGTGCCCACGTACACGAGGTTGTTGACGATCGTGGGAGATGACGTCATGCGACTGTCGGCGCGGTACGACCACAGCGGGTGCAACGCCGGCGAGCGAACCGCGCTTGGTCCGGGGACGGCGCCGCTGTTCGCGAAATCGGCGCGATACATCGGCCAGGATGGTGACGTTGCGGCAACGATCGACGCCAGCAGAACGGGGAGAGCTAGCCCTCGCATCGCGCGTATCACAGCGGCCCGAGGTTCGTGTCGTACCGCGCGACTACCCTCCAACGTAGGGCCGCGTGCGGCGAACGCTTGGTGACGAGGCCGAGGAACGCGCAGGCCCGCCCGCGCGCGCGCCGAAAGGACGGCATTCAGCGTGCCTGCCCGCGGAGTCAGAGAACATGGCATTAGGAAAACGCCGACTCGGCCGCAGCGGTCTGGTCGTCTCCGCGATCGGTCTAGGCTGCATGGGCATGTCCGACTATTACGGCGAGCGCAACGACGCGGAGTCGATCGCCACGATCCATCGCGCGCTCGAACTGGGCGTGACGCTGCTCGATACGGCCGATCAATACGGTGTGGGACGCAATGAAGAGCTAGTCGGTCGTGCGATTCGCGACCGTCGCGAAAGCGTCGTGTTGGCAACGAAGTTCGGCATCGTCCGTTCGCCCGACGGAGAGTTTCTGCGAATCGACGGCAGCGTGGCGTATGCGCGCGCGGCCTGCGAGGCCTCCCTCAAGCGGCTCGGCATCGATCACATCGATCTCTACTATCTCCATCGCGTGGATCCGAAAGTGCCGATCGAGGAGACGATCGGTGCGATGGGCCAGCTCGTCGACGAAGGCAAGGTGCGCTATCTCGGTCTCTCTGAAGCGGCTCCGCAAACGATCCGACGCGCGCATGCCGTCCATCCGATCTCCGCGCTGCAAAGCGAGTATTCGCTGTGGACGCGCGATCCCGAGCGTGAAGTGCTTCCAGCCATTCGCGAGCTGGGCATCGGCTTCGTTCCGTTCAGCCCGCTCGGGCGCGGCTTCCTCACCGGCAGCATCGCCTCAGCGGCGACGCTCGTCGAAGGTGACTCTCGGCACGACTTTCCACGCTTTCAAGGGGAGAACTTCGAGCAGAATCGCAAGCTCGTCGAAGGCATGCAGGAGATGGCGAGACGTCTGGGCTGCACGCGGGCGCAACTCGCCTTGGCCTGGGTGCTCGCGCAGGGCGACGAGATCGTGCCGATTCCCGGCACGAAGCGCCGCGCCTACCTCGAGCAGAACGTCGCCGCGGCGCACGTCAGCATTCCCGCCGAGGATCTACGCACGCTCTCGGAGCTCTTCGTTCCCGAGAACGTGGCCGGCGAGCGCTATCCGGAATCGCAGATGGTGCACGTCAATCGCTGAGACTCGCTAGCGCGAAACGAGACGCGCAAGGCCAAAGGCCGCCGCTGCGGCGAGACCGCCGATCAAGACCGTCTGAAGAGCGCTTCGCATGGGCCGCGCGCCCGTGTAGCTCCCCTTGACATAGCCGAAGATGAAGAGCGCCACGAGCGTGACGGCGATCGACGCCATGAGCGCTTCGTGAACGTTGGGCAGCACGATGTACGAGAACAGCGGAATCAACCCACCTGCGATGTAGGAAACGCCGATCGTCACGGCGCTTTGCAGCGCGCGTCTGGGATTGGGCCGCTCCAACCCGAGCTCGAATCGCATCATGAAATCGACCCACGCGCGTGGATTGCGCTGCAGTGCGCGCACGAGGGGCGTCGCCTCCTCGTCGCTGATCCCGTAGCTCTGGAAGATCTCGCGAACTTCCGCTTCCTCGAGCTCGGGTTTCTCGATAACTTCGGCGACCTCGCGGCTGCGCTCGCTTTCGTAGTGCTCGGCATCGCTGCGCGCGGCCAAGTAGCCGCCTAGTCCCATGGCAATCGATCCCGCGGCGATTTCCGCCAAGCCGGCCGTCACGATGATGCCCGTCGACGCCACTGCGCCCGAGAGGCCGGCGGCAAGCGCAAACGGGACGGTCAAGCCGTCGGACATCCCGATGACGACGTCCCGGATCCTCTCGCTGGCGGTGAAGTGGCGTTCGATGTGCTCGGTCTGCGGCATCTCGGCGCGATGCTTTATACGGCCCAGGCCTCGGCACCCGCTCGCGCGAATTCCTTCGCGATGCGAGATGCGCTCTTCGATGGACCTCACGGCATTCGTTGGCATCACGAACGACGCGCATTTTGGCTGACGCTCGTCTTCGCGCCGTTGACGGCCGCCGGGATCGGCTTCTTCCTTCGCGAACAGTTGAGCGCGGCGCAAACGGCGCTCATCATCGTCGTGGCCATGCTCTACGTCAGCATCGCGCGCGGGCGACTGCTGGGCGCTAGCGTGCGCGTGCACGAACGGCAGTTCCCCGAGCTCTTCACGATCGTGGAGCGGTGTGCGCGTCAAGTGGGCATCGCCACGCCGCACGTCTTCGTTCGTGACGACCCCTTCGTCTGCATCACGGCGATGGGCCTCGGTCCGCCGTACGCGCTGATCGTCTCCAGCGACTGGCTGCCCCATCTCGACGAAGACGCGTTAACTTTTCTCATCGGTCGCGAGTTGGGGCACATCCGCGCCGGACACACACGCATCAGCGCTCTTCACGCCGTCGGGACGGGAAAACTCGCTCTTAGGACTCATCTTCGGCAGCTGGCTGCGGCCGACCGAGTACACGGCGGATCGCGTCGGTCTGCTCTGCTGCGGCTCCCTGCAGGCAGCACGCCGCGCGCTCTTCGCCTGCACTTTCCGCACCGTCGCCAAACGCATCGACCACACCGCCTTCATCGAACAGCGTCGTGAGATCGACGCGGAGCCCACCTTGCGCATGGGTGAGTGGCTTGGGCTCTCGCCGTACGCCACAAACCGGATCGCGGCGCTCGAATCGTTCGCCGCTTCGCCGGCATACGAGGCGTGGAGGCCGCTCTTCGCCGGCGCCGCCGAGGGCGACGCTCGAGCGCTGCGCATCTTGACGCTCGATGCAACGGAGGCGGCCGGCGGCGCTGGTTATGGCCGGCGCGCCGTGGCTCTGTTCATCGATTTCATCGTCGTGCAGAACCTCGTGAGCTTCGTCCAGCCGATCGGCCATTCGGAGATCGCGAAAAACCTGACCAGCGAGGCCGGCACGGGCGGCATGAAGCTCATGCTCAATACCGACGCCTCGACGTTAGCGGCCCTGTTGCTCTACATGGCGCTTCTGGTCGGCTTGACAGGACGCACGTTCGGCATGGCGGTACTAGACTTGCGCGTCGTTCGCAGCGACGGACGGCGCGTCGGCATCGTGCAGGCCTTCCTCCGCGCGTTCTGTCTCTTCGTGTGCGCGGCGATGGTCGTGCCGCTCTTCTTCGGCAGCCGTAAGCGCGGCATGATCCACGATTTCATCTCCGGCACGCGTGTCGTCAATGCGGGTAGAGCCGCTCATCCCGCCGCATTCGACCGCGCGGCGATCTCGCCGTAACGAAAACAGCCGGAAAGGTGGTCGTTGACCATGCCTACCGCCTGCATGAACGCGTAGCAAATCGTGCTGCCGATGAATCGGAAGCCCAGATTCTTCAGCGCTTTGCTCATCGCGTCGGACTCGGGCGTGGTCACAGGCACGGCGCTCCTCCGTGCCGGCGCACGGCCCCGGGCGGCCGGTGCAAAGCGCCAGATGAAGGCGTCGAAGCTCCCTTCGCGCTCTTGCACGGAGAGAAAGGCACGCGCGTTCGCAATCGCCGACTCGATCTTGAGCCGGTTGCGCACGATGCCCGGTTCCGACATGAGCCGGTCGATGCGGCGTGAGGTGTAGCGCGCGACGCGCTGCGGATCGAAGCCGTCGAAGCAGATGCGATAGGCGTCGCGCTTCTTCAGGATCGTCGACCAGCTGAGGCCCGCCTGCGCACCCTCCAGCACGAGGAACTCGAACAGCCGCCGATCGTCGTGGACGGGCACGCCCCACTCCTCGTCATGGTAAGCGAGCATGAGCGGATCCTCCCCGGCCCATGCGCAACGCGCGATCTTCGTCATGGCGTCCCCCCTTCGTGAAGGGCGCGAAATTCCCCGACGAATGAGAATCCCCGCCGCGAAGGCGGGGACGGATCGATCCGGTCGAGGCGTTACGCTACTTGTAGCGGTAGGTAATGCGCCCCTGGGTCAGATCGTAGGGCGAGAGCTCGATCAGAACTCGATCGCCCGGAAGAATACGGATGTAGTGCTTGCGCATCTTGCCGCTGATGTGGCCGAGCACTTTGTGCCCGTTCACCAGCTCGACGCGAAACATGGCATTGGGGAGCGGCTCGGTGACCACGCCCTCCATCTCGATCGCCTCTTCTTTGGGTGTGGCGCTGGCGACCGCGCGCGCCTCCTTTTTCGCTCGGGCCTCAGCCGAGGACCGGCGTTTAGGACCCCCTTTACGTTGTGCCATCCGAAGCAGTATAGCATGGAGTCCCGCCGGCGGCCAAGGCGCGGCGTCACGGGCGGCGACCAGGCGCGGCGTCACACTCGGCGAGATAGCCCACCAGGGCCGCCGCCAGCTCGCGTGCATGGCTTACGGGAAGATCGTGGCCCGCCGCCTCCCAGTGCCGGCGCCGGACGTTTGGAAGCGTCTCTTCCAGGATGTCGCCGATCTCGCGAAAGTATACGGGACTGCGACCGGCCGTCACGACCAGCGTCGGCACGTGGAGCGCTCGCAGCTCCTCGCGAGAAGGACGAAAGGCCACGAGACGCCGGCTCTCTTCAGCCAGGGCGGGCGCCATCGCGCGCAAGGCGTTCCGCGCGCGCTCATCGCCCCTAGCCCACGTTCCCTCACCCGCCATGGCGTCGCAGAAGCTCGCCAGCGCCGCGTCATTGATCGGCTCCGGCAGCGGCTGCGCCGTCTCCGGCGAGGCCAAGAGTCCCAGCACCGTCGGCTCGATCAGCACGAGTCCCGTCAGCTCGCGCGGATGCGCGAGCGCGTGCGCCAGTGCGACGGCGCCGCCGTACGACGCGCCGACGATCACGCGGGCACCCTGCGCGTGCAGGTGCGCGCAGAGCTCCGCCACGTCGGGGCCGAACGACGGCGGCTGCTCTCCCGTCGGCCGAGGAGGCGTGCGGTCGTATGCGAAGGCCATGACGCCGCTGCGTCTCAGCGCGCGGCGCAACGGAGCCCATTGCGTGCGATCGCTGAGGCTGCCGTGAACCAGGAGCAGCGGGCTCAGCGGTTCACCGTCTCCATGGCGCGCTCTGGATAGCGCGCACCCGCGGCCACGCCTTTCGGCGCGATGGCGTCGATGGCGGCCAGCTCTTCCTCCGTTAGCTTGATCTCCAAGGCGGCAACGTTCTCCTCGAGGTGCTTGCGCCGCCTCATACCCGGGATCGGCACGATGTCTTTGCCCTGGTGCAGCAACCACGCGAGCGCGAGTTGACTGGGCGTAGCGCCCTTGCGCTTGGCCAGGTCCTGGATGTGCTCCACGAGTTGGAGGTTCTTCTTGAAGTTCTCGCCCTGAAAGCGCGGGGCGTTGCGGCGGTAGTCGTCGGGAGCAAGATCGTCGATGCTCTTGATGATCCCCGAGAGAAAGCCGCGTCCCAGCGGGCTGTACGCGACGAACCCGATGCCGAGCTCGCGTACCGTGGGCAAGATCTCGCCCTCCGGCTCGCGGCTCCACAGCGAATACTCCGTCTGGAGGGCCGTGATCGGGTAGGTCGCATGCGCTCGCCGAATCGTCCGAGGCGCCGCTTCGGAAAGTCCGAGAAACCGCACCTTTCCCGCTTTGACGAGCCCCGCCATCGCGCCTACCGTCTCTTCGATCGGCGTGTTGGGATCGACGCGGTGCAGGTAATAGAGATCGACGTGCTCGACACCGAGCCGCCGCAGCGAGGCATCGCAGGCCTGACGCACGCACGCGGGGCTGCCGTCGATGCGCAAGAATTCTCCGGACGGCGAGCGGACGTGGCCGAACTTGGTGGCGAGCACGACGCGGTCGCGGCGGTTGCGTATGGCCTTTCCGACCAGTTCCTCATTTCGTCCAAGGCCGTACATGTCGGCCGTGTCGATGAAGTAGACGCCCAGCTCGATGGCACGATGGATCGTCGCGATCGACTCGCTTTCGTCGGCCGGTCCGTAAAATTCCGACATCCCCATGCAGCCCAGGCCCAACGCCGAGACGACAAGCCCTTGTGAACCCAGCGTGCGTTGCTCCATAGCGCTATTCATACCCGAGCAGCCCCCTGGCCTAAGCACGCGGGCCGGCTTTCGCGGCCGAGCGGAGGGCCTGGGTCCCGCGGCGTCGCACGTCTCCCTCTACGATGGAACGTGAGACCCTTGCCATCCTAGTCGGAGGCGGTCCTGCACCAGGCATCAACGGCGTCATCGCCTCCGCCACCATCGAAGCCATCAATAGCGGATTGCGCGTCATCGGTTTGTGCGACGGCTACAAGTGGCTCGTCGCCGGCGACACCTCGCACGTCGTGGAGCTGCAAATCGAGGACGTCAGCCGCATCCACTTCACAGGCGGCTCCATTTTGCGGACGTCGCGCACCAATCCGACCAAACGGGAAGGCGATCTCGAGCGCGCGACCCGAGCCCTTACGCGCCTGGGCGTTCGTTACTTGCTGTGCATCGGCGGCGACGATACGACCTATGGCGCTTCGAAGATCGCCGAGCGCACGCAAGGGCGCATCGGCGTCGTCACCGTGCCGAAGACGATCGACAACGATCTGCCGCTCCCGGAGAACGCGCCGACGTTCGGTTTCGAGACGGCGCGCGCCGTCGGCACTTCGATCGTCGAGTCGCTGATGGAGGACGCGCGCACGACCGACCGGTGGTATCTCGCCATCTCGATGGGACGGAAATCGGGGGCCCTGGCGCTGGGGATGTGCAAGGCGGCAGGCGCCACGTTGGCCGTCATCCCGGAAGAGTTCCTCGGCGAGAAGATCGACCTACGGTACGTGATCGATACGATCGTCGGCGCGATCGTCAAGCGCAAGTCGTACGGCCACGACGACGGCGTCGCGATCGTGGCTGAAGGCATCGCGGAATATCTGGACGAGGAGACGCTTCCCGTGCTCAGCCAAGCCATGCGCGACGCCTACGGCCACGTGCGCCTCGCCGACGTCCCGATCGGCGCGCTCTTGCGCGACCGCGTGCGTGCCATGCTCGACGAGATCGGCCTCTCCACCACCGTGGTCACGAAGGACATCGGCTACGAGCTTCGCTGCGCGAAGCCGGTTCCGTTCGACGTGGAGTATACGCGCACGCTGGGCTATGGCGCCGTGCGCTATCTGTTGAGCGGGGGCTCGGGGGCGCTGATCGCGATTACCGGCGGGCGGGTCACGCCGGTGCGCTTGGACGATCTCCAAGATCCGGCGACGGGACGCGTTCGCGTCCGCACCGTCGACGTTACCACGGAATCATACGAGGTTGCACGCTCGTACATGATCCGCTTGGAGTTGGAAGACTTCGAAGAGCCGCGTCTCTCGCGCATCGCGGCGCACACGTCATTGGCGCCGGAGCAGTTCCGCGAGCGGTTCTTACCGGTCGTGCAAGCGACGACGGCCGCCCAGCGGCGCTAGTGCCGTTTTCCTGGCGCGGCGTGCATGCCGTCGTAGATGCGATCGCATTTCGCCGCGAAGACGAAGTCGCTTTCGGTGAGGCCGTCGATCTTGTGCGTCCAAATCTCGACTCGCACCACGCCCCACGCCAGATAGACATCGGGATGATGGTTCTGCTCCTCCGCCATCGCCCCGATGGCATCGACGAAGGACAGCGCGGTCTTGAAGTCGGGGAAGTGGTAGGTCTTGCACAGCTGCGTGTCGCCGGGTGCTTCCCATCCTTTCAGCTGCCGCAGGTAGACCTTGACGTCTTCCGGCGACATCGGCGGAACACCACCCTTGCAAGGCACACACTGGCGATCGGCAAGTGTTGGAGCCATGGCGTCGAGTTCCCCTCGTGACGTGATGATGCGCGAAGGATGAACCTCGCTCTGCATTATACATCGCTTGGCGTGCCCCCGCACGATCTTGCGCGGAAGGTAGAAGCCCTGCTATAGTTGGGACTGATGGCTTCCGACGCACGCCTCCGACAGCGACAACGATAGCATCCCGGAGCGCCCGCTTATGGCGGGTCGCCTGTTGTCGCAACCGCCGTCGAGAGGCTTGTCGTCGTGTCGCTCCTTATCAAGGGCGCTCTGTTGGGCGTCCTCATCGCAGCCCCCGTTGGACCGATGAGCATCTTATGCATGCGCCGCTCGCTGGAGCACGGGTGGCTGGTTGGTGCGTGCTCGGGATTAGGCATCGCCCTAGCCGACGGCTTCTACGCCGCCTGCGCGGCCTTCGGCATCGCCGCCGTCAGCGCGCTGATCGCCGTGTTGCGCACGCCGCTCCATCTGGCCGGCGGCCTAGCGCTCTGTTGCTTGGGGATCTCGATGCTGCACGAACGGGCGCGCGCCTCGGCGTCGTCCACCGGCAACGCCACGCCGCGCGTCGCGCCCCTCGCCGCATTCGTCACGACGTTCGGCCTCACGGTTGTGAATCCGGCGACCATCGTTTCGTTCGCCGGCCTCTACGCGGGGGCCGTCTCCTTGGGAGCGGGGCTGAACGCCGGTCCGGCGGCGCTGCTTGTGGCAGGGACGTTCTTGGGATCGCTCGGTTGGTGGCTGGCGCTCAGCGGCGCGATCAGCACGACGCGCCGCCTTTTGAACGAAAAGGCGATGCGCTGGATACGCGTCGCCTCCTCGCTGTGTCTGGTCGCCTTCGGCGTCGCCGCGTTCGTTACGCGTTGACGGAGACGTAGATCTCGCCGCCGCGCTCGGCGAATTCCTTGGCCTTCTCCTGCATACCCGCTTCGAGCGCGCTTCGATCGTCCAAGCCGTGCTCCTGGGCATACTTGCGCACGTCTTGCGTGATGCGCATCGAGCAGAAGTGCGGGCCGCACATCGAGCAGAAGTGCGCGACCTTCGCGCCCTGCGCCGGCAGCGTCTCGTCGTGGAATTCGCGCGCCGTCTCCGGATCCAGCGAGAGCTCAAACTGATCTTCCCAGCGGAATTCGAAGCGAGCTTTGGAGAGAACGTCGTCGCGCTCACGCGCGCCGGGATGGCCTTTGGCGAGATCCGCCGCATGGGCGGCGATCTTATAGGCGATCACGCCGTCCTTCACGTCCTTCTTGTTGGGCAGGCCCAGGTGCTCTTTGGGCGTGACATAGCAGAGCATGGCCGTACCGAACCAGCCGATCATCGCCGCACCGATGGCGCTGGTGATGTGGTCGTAGCCCGGTGCCACGTCGGTGACGAGTGGTCCCAGCGTGTAGAACGGCGCTTCGTGGCAGCTGGCCAGCTGGCGCTCCATGTTCTCCTTGATCAGGTGCATGGGCACGTGCCCCGGCCCTTCGATCATGACCTGCACGTCGTGCGCCCACGCGATCTTCGTGAGCTCGCCCAGCGTCTCGAGCTCCGCGAACTGCGCTTCGTCGTTGGCATCGGCCGTGCAGCCGGGGCGCAATCCGTCGCCGAGGGAGAACGAGACGTCGTACGCCTTCATGATCTCGCAGATCTCTTCGAAGTGCGTATAGAGGAAGTTCTCCTCGTGGTGCAGGAGGCACCACTGCGCGAGGATCGAGCCGCCGCGCGAGACGATGCCCGTGACGCGGTTGGCCGTCAGGGGCACGAAGCGCAGCAGCACGCCCGCGTGGACCGTGAAATAATCCACGCCTTGCTCCGCCTGCTCGATCAGCGTGTCCCTGAAGATCTCCCAGTTGAGGTTCTCGACTTTGCCGTTGACCTTCTCCAGCGCCTGATAGATCGGCACCGTCCCGATTGGCACGGGCGAGTTGCGGAGGATCCACTCGCGCGTCTCGTGGATGTTCTTCCCCGTCGAGAGATCCATGACGGTATCGGCGCCCCAACGCGTCGCCCACGTCATCTTCTCGACCTCTTCCTCGATGCTCGAGCTGACGGCCGAGTTGCCGATGTTGGCGTTGACCTTCACCAGGAAGTTGCGCCCGATGATCATCGGCTCCGATTCGGGGTGATTGATGTTTGCCGGAATGATGGCGCGGCCGCGCGCCACCTCGTCGCGCACGAACTCCGGCGAGCAGCCCTCACGGATCGCGATGAACTCCATCTCCGGCGTGATCTCGCCGCGCCGCGCGTAGTGCATCTGCGTGACGTTCTTCCCGAGCTTCGCGCGCAACGGCTTGCGGGAGTGCTTGAAGCGCACGCCGTCGAGCTCCGGCATCGCCTCACGGCCGCGGCGATAGATCGACGTAGGGCGCTCCAGCTCTTCCGTGTCGCCGCGGGCGGCGATCCATGGGGCGCGCAACGCCGGCAGGCCCCGGTGAACGTCGATCGTCACGCCGGGATCGGTATACGGTCCGCTCGTGTCGTAGACGCGCAGACTCGTCCCGTCGGTCAGATGAATCTGCCGCATCGGAACGCGTACCCCGTGCGGTCCGTCGACGTAGACTTTGTGCGACGTCGCCTTGGCGTGTGGATCGACCGTGGTGCTCATGCGTGACTCCCTCGCCGCCAGCCGGGAGGAAGCGCGCTGGCTAGCTCCCTGCGCTGGCATGACCCAGATCAGGTTCGACGGTCGGCGACCATGCGTCGCCCTCTCAGCCCGCGCGTCGGCGGACTCCCGTGCAGGTAACAGGACTTCGGCGACGGAGCCGCGTGCCCCCTCGTCGGCTACGCGCTATGGTGCCTGACTCTGGACCGGGCGCGTCACCGCGCCTTCGTCCGCCTGGCTCACCAGTGAGGCGTACTTCGCGAAGACGCCGCTCTTGTAGCGGGGCTCGATCGGCTTCCATGACCTGCGGCGCTCCGCCAGCTCGCTTTCGGAGACCTCCATGTCCAAGCGGCGCTTCTCCGTGTCGATCACGATCATGTCGCCGTCGCGAATCAGCCCGATGGGGCCGCCCACCATGGCCTCCGGCGCCACGTGGCCGATCATCAACCCGCGCGTCGCGCCGCTGAAGCGCCCGTCCGTCATGAGCGCCACCGTCTCACCGAGACCCTTGCCGACGATGGCGCTGGTCACACCCAGCATCTCGCGCATGCCCGGACCGCCCTTGGGACCTTCATAGCGGATGACGACCGTGTCGCCGGCGACGATCTTGCCGGAGAGCACCGCTTGCATCGCGTCCTCTTCGCGATCGAAGACGCGCGCGGGGCCGCGATGATACGGGCGCTCGTGACCGGCCATCTTCACCACGGCGCCGTTGGGCGCAAGCGAGCCGCGCAAAATGACCAAACCGCCCGTCTCTTTGAACGGATGCTTGACGTCATGGATGACGTCTTGCCCCGGCGTCTCCGTCGCCGCCGCCGCCTCTTCGGCCAGCGTGCGCCCCGTGACGGTGAGCGTATTGCCTTTCGCCACACCTCCCTCCACGAGCCGCTTGGCGATCAACTGGATGCCTCCCGCCTTGTCGACGTCCAGCGCCACGTATTGGCCGCCCGGCTTGAGCGAGGCGATGATGGGTGTGCGCCGGCTGATCGCGTCGAAATCGTCGATCGTGAGCGGGACGCCCGCCTCGCGCGCCAAGGCGATCAAGTGCAGCACGGAGTTCGTCGATCCTCCCGTGCCCGTCGCGGCGGCGACGGCGTTCTCGAAAGCCTCGCGCGTCAGAAACTTGCTCGGACGAATGTCGCGCTTGAGCGCTTCCATCACCAGCTCGCCGCAGCGATAGGCGATCTTCTCCTTGCGTGGATCGGTGGCGCCGGGGCTGGCCGAGCCCAACGGCGAGAAGCCGATGATCTCCATCACCGTAGCCATCGTGTTGGCCGTGAACTGTCCGCCGCACGCGCCGGGGCCGGGACAGGCACACGACTCGATCTCGTTGAGATCGGCATCGGTGATCTTGCCGGCGGCGTGCGCCCCGATTGCCTCGAAGACGTCGAGCACCGTCACGTCGCGGCCTTTGTAGGTGCCGGGCGCGATCGAGCCGCCGTAGAGCACCACGCACGGCACGTCGAGGCGCGTCAGGCCCATCGCAGCGCCGGGAATGGTCTTATCGCAAGCGACGAGCGCCACCATGGCATCGAACATGTAGCCGCGGCCCATCAGCTCGACGGAGTCGGCGATCAGCTCGCGGCTGACCAGCGACGCCTTCATCCCTTCGGTGCCCATCGTGATGCCGTCGCTGATGGCGATGGTGTTGAATTCCATCGGCGTCCCGCCCGCCGCGCGCACGCCGGCCTTGACGTGCTGGGCGAGATCTCGCAGATGGTAGTTGCAATTCATCGCCTCGGTCCACGTGTTGGCGATGCCGACGATGGGCTTGGCGAGATCCTCGTCGGTGAAACCGATGGCCTTGTAGTAGGAACGCGCGGCCGCACGCGTCGGACCGTCGGTGATGACGTGGCTGCGATGCTTCAGGCTCATGCGTGCCGTTTCGCCGCATACGGCCGCCGAGCCTCGCATTTCATCATGCGACCACTCCACGTTGCCGACTCCCGCTCAGTGACGCAGGCCGACGAGCGCGATGACGAGTTCGATGGCGATCAGCACGATGATGACGATCTCGAGGAACTCGCTGCGGGCGCTCTGCCCCCGATCGGTAAGGAAGCGGTAGACCTCGTTGATGCTCTCGAGCTTGCTGTCGAGCTGCCGTTGCCAGTCGGCCAGGCTCAACCGTCCGGCGATGCCGCGGTAGAGCCGCGCATAGAACGCGTCACCGATGATCTTGAGCGCATTGGAGGCGCGGTCGGCCAGCTCCCGGATGTCGACCAGCAGATAGCGCAGGTGCTCGGCGCGTTGCTCCACCGCGCGCCGCCCAAAGAGCCACGAGGGACGCGCGCGGGCGATGTCCAGCGCGTAGATCACGTCGAGCTCGGCGTCCAGCCTCGCATCGTATGTCCTCAGCTCCACCAGCTGGGTGTTGGCGAACTCGAGGATGTCTTCGATCGCTTCGGCGTCCTCGCGCGTATCGAAGATGAACGCCGTGTCCCATTGAATCACGGCCAAATCGTTCTGGAAATAGCTGAAGTGCACGCGCAAAGCCTCGCGCGTCTCTTCCTCCCCGAGCGGCTGGGTTTCCCCGGAGACGAGGCTCGCCAACGCCGCGCCGAACGGACCCAATAGCGTTTCCGCGTCGATCTCGTCTTCGAACTTCTCGACTTCGAAGACGAAATAGTCCTCGACCAAGTGCTCGTGGGGCTCGTCGAGAGCCGACGCGATTCCGGGAATTAGATCGGCCAGCAAACGCTGCGCTTCCGCCGCAGGCTCGTCCGACTTCCGCAAGCCGACGGCCAGCTCTACGAAGCGAGACCACTCGCCCTCGAACGGCAGGGAAATTCGGACGGAAACGACGCCGTAGTCGAAGATCTTCGCCCGCGCCGTCGCCGGCCGGCCCAGCAGCGTCGCATTCGACAATCGCGCCACGAGCGGCGGAGTCGGGAATTGGATATACGCTGGGGAGAGCTCCGATCGCAATTGGAGCGGTGCTCGCTCCACGCCTTCACCGGCGATGGCCTGCAATCGGCGCAGATCGATCGTATCGGCGACGTCGAAGATGAAGTAGGCGCGAAGCGCCCCTTGCGAGATCGGAGGCGGATGCCTCAGCTGGCGCCCTAGCCGCGGCTCTGAACGGGGGCCCATTGCTCCATCGCGACCGCAAGCGCGCGGTCGCCGGCGTGCGAAGAAGATGCCAACTCGCGCATGACGCGCGCGCGATCGACCGGCGGGCGATTCTGGCTCAACTTGAACTTGCCTTCGATGCGCGCGATCGGCATCTCGAACGCGACGATTGCGCGGCGCATGCGCGTCAAATACTCCACCGGAAGCTCGGCAGCGCTCCACGGCTCGGGGCGCGGCGACTCGTAGATGGAGACCAGCGCGTCAAGGACGCGCTGCATGCCCGCATCGTCCTCGATGACGCGTGGAACGCCGTAGGCATGCACGGCGATGTAATTCCACGTCGGCACGCTCTCCGGATTCTCGTACCATGACGGCGAGACATAGCCGTGCTCTCCTTGGAAGATCGCCAGCGCCTCGACGCCGCCCGCGAACGCCTGCCAGTGCGGGTTAGCGCGCGCCATGTGCGCGTAAAGCGTCCCGAAGGCGCCTTCACCGCGCTGAAGCACGAATGGGAGGTGCGTGGCGAAGGGCGCGCCCTGGCCATCGGCCGTCACGAGGACGCCGAACGCGTGCTGCTCCACCACGTCGTGGATCACCCTGAGGTCATCGACCCGGAAATGCTGAGGAACGTACATGAGACGATGCTACCCCATCCTACCGGGGATGCGCTAGCGCCATCTCTTCCCCTCCCCTTGCAGAATCCCCGGAAGGGCCGCTAGCGCCTTCCCGAAGCTGAAAGCCCTAGGAGCGCCGCGTGAGTTCCAGCGAGAATTCCTTCTCGGCATACTCGGCGATGTATTCGCCGATCGCCATCGACGAGGTGGCCGCGGGCGACGGAGCATTGCGCACGTGCACGATGTTCCTGCCGCCCGAGAAGACGAAGTCGTCCACCATGCCGCCCTGGTCGTCGAGCGCCTGCGCACGCACGCCGGCGGGACCCTTGACCACATCGTCCGCCGTGAGCGACGGGACGAACTTCTGGCATTCCGCGACAAACGCTCTCTTGCTGAGATCGCGATACATCTCCGTGTAGCCGATCTGGGGATACTTGGCGGCCAATTTCCAGAAACCGCTGTACGTCAGCGTCTCAGCGAGATCGCGCGGGTTGATCGTGAAGAATGAGTAGCCTTCACGCGCAAAGGCGAGCACGGCGTTCGGGCCGAGCCACATCTCGCCGTTCATGCGCGGCGTGAAGTGGACGCCGAGGAAGGGGAAGGCGGGATCGGGGACGGGGTAGATGTTGCCGCGCACGATGCCGGCTCGCTCCGGCTTCATGACGTAGTAGTCACCCCGGAACGGCACGATCTTCGGCGAGGGCTCGCTGCCCGTCATGCGCGCGACGCGATCGGCGTGGAGACCGGCGCAGCTGATGATGTACTTGGCGGAGAAATCGCCGCGCGTGGTGGTGAGCACGCTGGTATTGCCGTCTTGCGAGATGCGCTCGACGCCGGCTCCCGTGTAGATGTCGGCACCGTGCTGCTTCGCGTCCTCGGCATACGCGCGCGAGACCTGTCGGTAATCGACGATACCCGTCTTCGGCGACTTGACCGCCTGCAAACCCACGCAGTTCGGCTCGATCTCCTTGATCTGCTCGGGACCGATCAGCTCGAAGCCGGCTTCCGGGTCGTTTTGGAGGCCGCGCTGATACACGTCTTGGAGGCGTGCCACCTCCGCCTCGTTCGTGGCGACGATCAGCTTGCCGACGTTCTTGTACGGAATGCCTTTCTCGTCGCAGTAGCGCCAGAGCATATTCTTGCCCTTGACACACAACTTGGCCTTGAAGGATCCCGGCTTATAGTAGATGCCCGAGTGGATGACGCCGCTGTTGTGACCCGTTTGGTGCGCGGCGAGCTCTTTCTCTTTCTCGAAGACCGCGATCTTCAGCGACGGATGGCGCATGCTCAATTCGCGAGCCGTCGCCAGACCCACGATGCCTCCGCCCACGACGGCGATGTCGTACGAACCTTCCATAGCCTCCCGACTTCCTGGCGCGCGTCCCGGGCCCTTTGCGCCGAGCACGTCAACCGATTACGCTAGAGGAGCCTGGCCACGTCCCGCAACGACGTTTCCAGCAGTTTGCGCTCGCTCGGGCTTCCTACCGAGATCCGAACGCAGCCGTCCAGCGGCGGCGACGGCGGCTTGCGGACGTGGACACCGCGCTCAATCAACTCCCGCACCACGCGTTCCGCCCGTTCGCGGCTGCCGAAATCGAAGAGCACGAAGTTCGTGGTGGAGGGAAACGTCGGAATCCCAGCTCCCTCCCGAGACGTTCATAGCCGACGCGCAACCCCGCCAGCCCGTATTCCTTGGAGAAGGTGCGCATGCGGATGAGGCGGGAATCGGGGGGACCGTCGGGCGGGCGGTCGTCGGCCGGAGCGAAGTTCGCATAGGCCTCGTCGTGAATCAAGAGACTCCCTTCCGGCAGGGCGTCGAGGAACTCCGCGATCCGCGTCCAGGGGTAGTGGGAGCCGGTCGGATTGTCGGGGTTGGCGACATAGACGAGGGCGCCGCCATGGGCGTGGGCGGCCGCGAGCAGGCCGTCGAGATCGACGCGCGCCTCCGGCAGGTAGGGCACGCGCGTCAGGCGCCCGCCGAAGCCGATCACGTGCATCTCGAACGTCGGAAAGCCGCCCAGCGAGGCGACGGCGATGCCTCCGTCAGCCAGATAGGCACGCACGGCCAAGCCCAAGAGGTCATCGACGCCCGCGCCGACGATGACCTCTTCCAGGGCGACGCCGTGGCGGCGCGCGATCGCGGCGCGCAGCTCCTCCGCCTGCGGATCGCCGTAGCGCCCGCTCTCCCCGAGCGGCGCGAGCGGTCGCTGCAACCTCGCCGTCCCGCTACAACCGCTCGGCGACGCGGCGGTCGGCGACTGCGCTCGCGTCGAGGTCCCCGAGCCCCAACTCCATGGCCGCCTCCGCACGCGAGAGCGCCGCAGAGAGCACGGGCGTCTTCACGCCTGCGCGTTGAGCGGACTCGACGAAGATGCGCAGGTCCTTGCGGAACATCGTGAGGGGGAAGCTCACGGGCTGCCACGAGCCGTCGGCGATGCGCTGGAGGCGCGTCAACACGTGCGGTCCGAACCCGAGCGTCTCGTACGTCTTCGCAAGGTCTTTCTCGTCGACGCCGAAGGCGCGCGCGCAATCGGCGGCTTCCGCTACGGCCGCCGTGAGGCAACCGTTGATCTGATTGCCGAGCGTCTTGAAGACGGCTGCGCGACCCGGTGAAGCGCCCAGGTATTCATGGCGAACGATGATCGCATGCAGCACGTCGGCGATGCGTGCGTACGCGCCCTGAGGACCGCCAATCAGCATCACGCCGTCGCCGCTGTCGACCATATCCGGCGATGCGAACACGGGACAATGGAGGAACGGGTGACCTTTGCCGCTCACCCGCGCGGCGCGCGCCTCCACGCCGTGCGGTGTCACCGTCGTGCAATCGACGAACGGGATGCCCGGCGCGGCGGCGGGAAACGCCTCCGCCACAGCGGCATCGACGGCAGCATCGTCGGAGAGCATGGTGATGACCAGCTCCGTGCCGTTTACGGCGCCGGCGATGCTCTGTTGCGGGACGGCGCCGACGCCCGCAAGCGCCTCCGCCTTCGAAAACGTGCGATTCCACACGGCGACGTCGTGGCCGGCGGCACGCAACCGGCGAACGATCGCAGAGGCCATGAGGCCCGCTCCCAATACGGCAATCTTCATGCGCCAGGCGTACAACGAACCCATGGAGCGTACCTGCGGTGGGGATGGCGTGACCGTGCGCTGAAATTGGACGTATGGACGGCAACCGGCCTCACCGAGCACCCGACGACGGCGTCGTCCGGGTCTCCCGTGAGAAGCGCCGCGCCAGCGCGATGACCATCGTCTCCGGCGTCCCCACGGGCACGATCGACGAGATCGGCAAGGAGCTCAAGCGCCTGTGCGGCGCCGGCGGCACGGTCAAGGAGGGGCGCATTGAGATCCAAGGCGACCATCGCGACCGCATCGTGGCCTTTTTCCAAAGACGCGGCATGCGCGTCAAGCGCGCCGGCGGGTAAGAGAGACGCCCGGACATGACTCGACCTTCCTATTATCTGTTCAAGAGCGAGCCGTCGTCGTATTCGATCGACGACTTGGAACGCGACGGGCGCACGGAATGGAGCGGCGTGCGCAACTACCAGGCGCGCAACCTCATGAAAGGCATGCGCGTCGGTGATCTCGGATTCTTCTACCACTCGAACGCGGCGCCGCCGGGCATCGTGGGCATCTGCCGCGTGGTCGCCGAGGCGCACCCCGACAGCACGCAATTCGACCCGAAGAGCCCGTACTTCGACGACACGTCCTCAC
>Ga0209168_10000047_pt1 | contig 137370 bp, 127 predicted proteins | sample Coa_R1_FD_187156 | JGI IMG/M metagenome (GOLD analysis project Ga0209168, IMG submission 187156) | Surface soil microbial communities from Centralia Pennsylvania, which are recovering from an underground coalmine fire - Coalmine... | ecosystem: Environmental > Terrestrial > Soil >...
CGACGACGTTGCTGACGCGGGGCCCCAGGACGGCCATCAAAGCGATCGCCAGCAGCACCGGCGGGATCGCGAGGAGCGCATCGACTACGCGCATGATCACGCCGTCCGCCGCGCGGAAATACCCCGCCACGATGCCAGAGAGAATCCCGAGCGCCGCCGTGGCCATCACGACCAAGCTGCCGACCTCGAGAGACAGCCGCGACCCGTAGACGACCCGGCTAAAAACGTCCCGTCCGAAGTCGTCGGTGCCGAACCAATGCCCCGCCCCGGGCGGATGGAGTCGCACGGCCGGATCCAGGGCGAGCGGGTTCTGCCGGGCGATCCACGGAGCGCCCAGCGCACAGAGGACCACGATGGCAAGCAACGCGGCCCCGGTCATGCCGAGTCGGCTCCGGCGGAACAGGCGGTAGAAGCGCACGCGGGTCGAGCGTGCGGACGGCGCCGCCGATCCCGGAGCCTCGATCGGCACGGAGCGGATCGTGCTCATCCAAACTTGATGCGCGGATCGAGCAGCGCGTAGAGGATGTCCATGCCGACGTTGATAAAGATGTACAGAGTGACAATGTAGAGCAGCACGCCCTGCACCACGGGGTAGTCGCGGTGGAGCACGGCGTTGATGACGAGCAGCCCCACGCCGGGAATGGCAAACACCTGCTCCGTGATGACGAGCCCCCCCAAGAGAATCGCGAAGCTGTTCCCAACCACGGTCATGACAGGGAGGATCGCGTTCCACAACGCGTGCCGCCAAATCACGACCCACTCGGCCACGCCCTTCGCCCGGGCGGTTCGGACGAAATCCTGCGATAGCACTTCAAGCATGCTGGAGCGAGTCATGCGTGCAACGAGGGCCGCGCTGATCAGCCCGAGGGCAAAAGACGGCATCAAGAGCGAGCGAATCGCCCCGATCCAGCTGACGCTCAGGGGGACGTACCCCGCCACCGGCAAGATCCGCAGGTGCACGCCAAAGAAGAAGATGAAGTTCAACCCGAGCCAGAAGCTCGGGATGGACAGCCCGAGCGAGGTGAGCGCGATCGCCATCTGGTCGACCCAGGAGTTCCGGTGCGTCGCGGCGATGATGCCCGCGGGAACGCCGATCAACACTTCGACGACTACCGCCATGAGCGTCAGGAGGAGGGTCGGCTCCACGCGTTGCCAGATCGCGAGCGGCACAGGGATGGACATGAACAGCGATTCCCCGATATCGCCGTGCAGCGCCCGAACGAACCAGCGCTCAAACTGGACGGGGAGCGGCAGGTTCAGATTGAGCACTTCCCGGAGTTGGTTGATCTGCGCCGGGGTGGCGAGCGGGCCGAGCATGTACCCGGCCGGATCGCCGGGCGTGAGATGGACAAGAAAGAACGCAAACGCCGCGACGATGAGGAGCACCGGGATCACGGCGAGGAGCCGGCGGATGATGAATCCGGTCACGCGTTGCCTCGGGTTCCAACCGGATCTGCGAAGGACGTCGTCATCGATGCCCGCCGCGTGTCTGAGGTCCGTGGTCCGTGCTCGCGGTGCACGCCGGCGTCCCGTCTTCGAACGATGCGTCTACCGCGCAGACAGATGGGACGCCTGCGCGGTAGACGGCGATCCGGCCCTCAACTCGCGAGCCAGAGATTCCAGTACGGAGGATAGTCGACCGCCGTAAAGCCTTGGACCCTGTTCTGAATGACAAAGTAGTCGTAGAAGTCGCCCACCTTGACCGCGACGACCTCATCGTAGAACAGTTGCTGGATCGACGACCAGGCCGCCTTGCGGTCGGCAAGCGAGACGCTCCCTTCGAACTTCTCCATCGCTGCCGCCTTCTTCGGGTCCGTCCACCAACCCGGCCAGCCGTCGGAAACGAACGCGTCCATCGCCGGGGGAATCGCGGGGGCTCCTCCCATGCCGGTCTGGAAGACGTCGTAGACGTCCGGCTGCGCCCGCCGCTGAACAACGGTCGCCCAGTCGAGGACCTGCTGGTCGACCTTGAACCCCACGGCCTCGAGTTGCGCCTTCGCGACGGTGCTCCCCTTGTACATGTAATCGTAGTTCTTGGTCGTCAGCCACACGAGCGGCTGGCCTTTGTAGCCGGCCTCCTGCAACAGCGCCTTCGCCCCAGGGATGTCCTGGTGGTTAAACACGTCTGCGCCGGTCTTGTCATCCTCGTACGCCAGATACCCGATCGTCGGCGAGGCAATGCTCCAAAACTCTTGCGGCCCGAAGGCCGCTTCCATGATGGGTTTGCTGTCGATCGCCTTACGAAACGCTTGGCGCATCTTGAGGTCCGTGAACATTCGTGCCTTCTTGTTGAGATTGAAAATGAACCACTCGCTCGGTTTGAGGAACGCGACGTGCAGGCTGGAGATGCTTTTCACCTGCGCGTACTGATCCGGCGGCACCGAGAACGCGATGTCGTACTGTCCGGACTGCATTCCCGCCAACCGAGTGTTGGCATCGGGGACCGGAAGGATATCGATCTGGTCCGCGTAGGCCATCCGCTGGCCGGCGTAGCCGCTGCCCGGCTGCCTCACGGGCACATACTTATCCCACCGCACGAGGCGGAGGTAGGCGTCAGGTTTCCACTCTTTGAACATGTAGGGCCCGGTGCCAATGTATTCCTGGACGGGCTTGTCTCCGTACTTATCGAGGATCGCTTTCGGCATCACGGCCGCCATGGCGTTGGCCGAGGCCAAGTAGGTCGGCAGCAGACCGAGTGGCCGGGAGAGCTCGATCACGACCGTGTGCGCGTCTTTAGCCGTAATGCTCTTGACGGCGGATGCGCTCGATTGTCCGAGCGGCGCAAGCTTGAGCCACCGTTGGAGCGAGGCGGCAGCATCGGCCGCCGTCATCGGCGCGCCGCTGTGAAACAGGACGTTCGTGCGCAGCGGGAGCGTCAGCGTGAGATTCCCATTCGACCACTGCGCTCCCGCGGCGAGCATCGGCTGCGCGTTGCCGCTGCTGTCCAGGGCAAAGAACCCCTCGAAGATCCCCTGCGTGTCGTTCGTCACGACGTCCGCCGTCGACGCCATGATATCCAACGTCGGGGGGTCACCCACTTGCGCCACCTTGAGCGTGCCGCCCTTCACCGGAGTACCGGCTGCCGCTTGTGCCGTGGGCAGCGCACCGGCGGGCCATCCTCCGCGTAGAGCAGTTCCGAGTCCGCCCGCGGCGCCGAGCACGGCCAGCCCGCCGTCTCGCAGCATCTTCCTTCGGGTCCACATGGAACTACCCATCGGGAATCCTCCTCCTTTGCGCTCCGCTGTCCGCGGCGCGGGCGACAACACCCTCTCGCCGTGTTCTACTGAGTGAAACGCCTGGATCAGTTTGACCCTGCGGATTCCCGCTTCGGTTTCTGAACTCCTCCCGGCGAAGAGGGCTCGCCTGAGCGTTCGTCTGGACCCCGCCCGGCGCGGCCGCGCCCGCGGGGACCACGTGTCACTGAGAGCGCACCCGCGCGGAGCGTCGCATCGCGGGGTCATGATGCCCCATGGCGCGAGAGATCGCCTTGCACGACCTCACCAACGCCTGCACCGCTCGGTGCCGTACGATCTGCATCCGATCGGCGGGCCCCGAGATGCTGAGGGCAGCGATGACGCGGTCGTTCACCCCCTCAAAGATCGGCGCCCCAAGACAACACGCTCCCGGTTCGTTCTCCGCATCGTCTTCGGAGAATCCGCGGGCCCGCGTGCGGAGCACCTCCCGCTGCCACGCGCTCGGCGTGGTGATCGTCCGCGCGGTGAGTCGAGGGAGTCCCGATGCGCTGACCATGGCCTCACCTTCGGCTCTCGGCAAGAACGCGGCGATGGCCTTGCCCACGGCCGTCGAATGGGCAAAGGCCGTCGTGCCCACCTGCGCGGCCATGCGGAACGAGTGCGGGCTTTCAAGAATCTCGACGTAAAAGATTTGGCCGCCCCGCAGGACGGCGAGGTTCACAGTCTCCCCGAACCGTTCGAGCAACACCCGCATCTGCGGCAGGGCGATCTGCGTCAACGGTTGCGCCTTCATCGAGCGCGAATACCTGGCGCACGCCATGCCGAGTCGATACTCGCCACTCGGCTCCTCGCGATCGACATAGCCCCGTTTCTCCAGCGTGCAGAGAAAGCGGAAGGCCGAGCTCTTCACCATGCGAAGCCGCCGGGCCACGTCGGCCAAGCGCAACGGGGTTCGAGCATCGCGAAGCAATTCGAGCAGATCCAACCCGCGATCGAGCGCCTGGATCCTATACCGCTCAAGCGCGACGCGGGATTGAGCCCCGTTTTTCATGCGAGGCGCTCCTTGGACGCGTCCCCGGAGTGCGGTTCATCGGATGAAACCGCCGTATGACGGCGGTCATGGTACGGGGCGATGCTCGGGCCCGTCAAGGCGACCGACCGCGCCGACGCGCGGTTCGCGCCAGCCTGGCCATCGTACGGGAGGTCGAGATGCGCGCTCAGGATTCTCTCGGCGCGCGAGCCTGCAGCCGATCGCTGATCTCCCACGTTGCCACGGCCTCCAGCAATTGCGCGAGCCGTTCCACCACGGCGTCAAAGAACAACCGCCCCGTCTCTGGGGTCGCCAGCGTGGGGTCACCGACGACGCCGCTTCGGGTAAACCGCTCCACCTCTCATGCGTGGCGGCTACGGCGTGCATGGCACTGTCTCCTTCAGCGCGATCGACGACGAGCGTGTGGTGCCCCGCGCCCTGCCCGCGCGGCACGGTTCACCTCGCCTGGGCAAGCGCCGGTTCCGCTCGAAAACGTTCAGCTCGCTGGCGAGCTGGTGTCGCCGCGTTACGCGGGGACTCGCAGCCGGTACCCGACGCCGGCTTCGGTAAGGATGTACTGGGGCCGAGCGGGGTCCGACTCGACCTTGTGGCGCAGTTTGCTGACGCTGACGCGGAGGAGACTGAGATCGTGCTCGTACGCGGGGCCCCAGACCTCGCGGAGCAGATGCCGGTGCACGCGCACCTTGCCCGCCGAGAGCGCGAGGGCTTTCAGCAACGAGTATCCTACCGGGGTGAGCGCGACCTGCCGGCCCGCCACCGTGACCCGGCGGCGCACGACATCGACGGTCAGGGCGCCGGTCGCGATCACCGCCTCGTTCCCCGACCGGGCTGCGTGCCGCAGCGCGGCCCGCATCCGCGCGAGGAGCTCGAGCGTGCTGAACGGCTTGGTGAGGTAGTCGTCCGCCCCGGCGTCCAGTGCGGCGACTTTGTCGTCGTCCCGATCGCGGACCGAGAGGACCACGATCGGCGTGCTGGACCACTCGCGCAGGCGCCGGATCACGTCGAGGCCGTCCAGGTCGGGGAGCCCGAGGTCCAGGATGACGAGATCCGAGTGCACCGCGCCGGCGGTGACCAACGCCCCCTGGCCGGACGAGGCCTCAAACACCCGGTAGCCGCGCGCCGCGAGGGTGGCGCGGAGCAGCCGGCGAAGCGCTTCCTCGTCGTCGACAACGAGCACGCGCGGCCCGACGGCTCCCTCCATCCACGTGACTCCGCGCCGCGCGGCCGAGTGGCCCCGCCCACAGCGCCTGCGGCGCTTACTTCGCCTGGTCGAGCGCCCGGTTCAGTTCGAGCACGTTCACCCGCGGTTCGCCGAGAATGCCGAACTGCCGTCCCTCGGTGTACTTGACCACGAGTGCGCGCACCGTCTCCACGGGCAGTTTGTGGACCCGAGCCACGCGCGGCACCTGGTAGAGGGCTGCCGCGACGCTGATGTCGGGATCGAGTCCGCTCGCGGAGTTCGTGACGAGGTCCACCGGCACGGGCGCGGTGTTGCCCGGATCCGCCTGGCGAAGCGCCGCCACATTCTGCTTGACCTGGTCGATCAGCGCCTGGTTCGTCGGCCCGAGATTCGAGCCTCCGGACGACGCCGCGTTGTACGCCTGCGGGGACGTCGCCGACGGCCGGCTCCAGAAGTGGCTCGGGTCGGTAAACGGCTGGCCGATCAGCTCAGACCCGACGACCTTGCCGTTGTCGAGGATCAGGCTCCCGTTCGCCTGGTGCGGGAACAGGATCTGCGCGATCCCGGTGATCGCGAGCGGGTAGCACAACCCCGTCAGGATCGTGAGCATCAGGGTCAGCATGACTGCGGGAAGCAGTTGTGCACGCATAATTCATCTCTCCTTAGGAGCGGTGGGTGACCGCCGCTCGAGTGCCGGCCACGGCGTGGTGATCCCGCGGCGCGCGCATCCTACCGAAGCCCCAGCGCCACCAGGATGACATCGATCAGCTTGATGCCGATGAAGGGCGCGATCACGCCGCCGACGCCATAGAGCAGCAAGTTGTCCCGCAGGATCTCGCCCGCGCTCGCCGGGCGGTACTTCACGCCCCGCAGCGAGAGCGGGATGAGCGCGATGATGATGAGCGCGTTGAAGATGACCGCGGACGAAATCGCGTTCACCGGCGTGCTGAGGCGCATGAAGTTCAACGCCGTGAGCGCCGGGTACGTCGACGCGAACGCGGCCGGGATGATCGCGAAGTACTTCGCGACGTCGTTCGCGATGCTGAACGTCGTGAGCGCGCCGCGCGTCATCAAGAGCTGCTTGCCGATCTCCACGACCTCGATCAGCTTGGTCGGGTTGCTGTCGAGGTCGATCATGTTCGCGGCTTCGCGGGCCGGCTGCGTCCCGGTGTTCATCGCCACGGCCACATCGGCCTGCGCCAGCGCGGGCGCGTCGTTCGTGCCGTCGCCGGTCATCGCCACGAGGCGGCCGCCGGTTTGGTAGTCGCGGATCAGCTTGAGCTTGTCCTCCGGCTTCGCCTGCGCGAGGAAGTCGTCGACACCGGCCTCCGCGGCGATCGCGGCGGCGGTCAGCGGATTGTCGCCGGTGATCATGACGGTGCGGATGCCCATCTTACGGAGTTGCAGGAACCGCTCCTTGATGCCGCCCTTCACGATGTCCTTCAGGTAGATGACGCCGAGCACGGATTCGTTCTGGGCCACCACGAGCGGCGTGCCGCCTGCCCGGGCGATCCGGTCGACGATGGCCGAGAGCTCCTGGGGAATCCGGCCGCCGCGCGCCTGCACGTGCTCGACGATCGCCGCCGCCGCGCCCTTCCGGATCACCAGGCCGTCGAAGTCGACCCCGCTCATCCGCGTCTGTGCCGTGAACGGCACGAACGTGGCCCCGTGCGGCGCCTCGTCCGTGCCGGTGCCGACCGTGCGGCCCCGCATCGCGTACTGCTCCTTCGCGAGCACCACGATGCTGCGGCCCTCCGGCGTCTCGTCGGCCAGCGACGCGAGCTGCGCCGTCTCGGCCAGTTGCCGCGCATCCACGCCCTCGACCGGAATGAACTCCACCGCCTGGCGGTTGCCGAGCGTGATCGTGCCGGTCTTGTCGAGCAGCAGCACGTCCACGTCGCCGGCGGCCTCGACGGCGCGCCCCGACAGCGCAATCACGTTCCGCTTGATCATCCGGTCCATGCCCGCGATGCCGATCGCGCTCAGGAGGCCGCCGATCGTCGTCGGGATCAGGCACACCAAGAGGGCTACGAGCACCGTGATCGACACCGGGGTGCCGCGGCCGGCGACGCCGACGCTGAAGACGGAGTACGGGTAGAGCGTTGCGCAGACCAGCAGGAACAGGATCGTGAAGCCGACGAGCAGGATGTTGAGCGCGATCTCGTTCGGCGTCTTCTGCCGGCGCGCCCCCTCGATCAGCGCGATCATGCGGTCGATGAAGCCCTCGCCCGGGTTCGCGGTGATGCGGATCAGCAGCCAGTCGGACAGCACCACGGTGCTCCCGGTGACCGCGCTCCGGTCGCCGCCCGATTCGCGGATCACCGGGGCGCTCTCACCCGTCACGGCGCTCTCGTCCACGGACGCGATCCCTTCGATGACCTCGCCGTCTGCGGGAATCGCTTCACCCGCCTGGACCAGCACGACGTCGCCCTTCCGCAACGCGGTGGACGGCACGGTTTCCGACGGCGCGGTCCGCTCCGGCCGCACGAGCCGCCTGGCGGAGATGGTGCGCCGCGCCCGCCGCAGCGCCTCCGCCTGCGCCTTGCCGCGGCCCTCCGCCAGCGCCTCCGCGAAGTTCGCGAAGACCACGGTGAACCACAGCCAGATCGCGACGCTGCCGATGAACGGCGCGGGCGCCTCGCCCTTCCCGCCGAGTGCTTGGAAGAACAGGATCGTCGTGAGCACGCTGCCGATCTCCACGACGAACATCACGGGGTTCCGGACCTGCTGCCGCGGGTCCAGGCGCAGAAAGGCGTCTCGGATCGCCACCCGCCAGATCATCGCCTGCTGGTGTGCCGCGCGGTGCGCGGTGTCTACGCTCATGCTCTCAGTCTCCTCACTTAAAGGTGGTGCCGGCGGTGAGCAGCAGGTGCTCGACGATCGGGCCGAGCGCCAACACAGGCAGGAAGCTCAACGCCCCCAGGATGATGATCACGGCCACCAGCCACAGCACAAACTGCACCGTGTAGGTGGGCAGTGTCCCCGCGCCCGGGGGCACGACTTTCTTCGCGGCCAGGGATCCCGCGATCGCGAGCACCGGGACAATCTCCCAGAACCGCCCCAGCCACATCACGACCGCGCCGACGTCGTTGTAGAACGGGGTGTTGCCGTTCAACCCCGCGAACGCGCTGCCGTTGTTGTTGCCCATCGACGTAAACGCGTAGAGAATCTCGCTGAACCCGTGCGGGCCCGGGTTCGATACGCCGGCCTTGCCGGCCGCGGTCGCCACCCCAAGCGCCGTTCCGACGAGCACGACCGCCGGCATCACCAGGACGACGATCGTCGCCATTTTCATCTCGAACGCCTCGATCTTCTTGCCGAGGTACTCCGGCGTGCGGCCCACCATGAGGCCGGCCACGAACGCCGCGACGATCACGAGCGCCACCATGTCGTACATTCCGGTGCCCACGCCGCCGTAGATGATCTCGCCGAGGTGCATCATCACCATCGGCACCATGCCGGCGATCGGCGTGTACGAATCGTGCATCGAGTTGACCGACCCGTTCGACGTGGAGGTCGTTGAGACGGCCCACAACGCGGAATCGACCGGACCGAAGCGAACCTCCTTGCCCTCCATGTTCCCGCCCGGCTGCAGCGGGCTCGCGGCCTGATCGACGCCGAGCGAATGGAACAGTGGATTGCCGGCCTGCTCGAACCCGACGGCCACGCCGATCGCCGGGAGGAAGCAGATCGTCATCGCCGCAAGCAGTGCCCAGCCCTGGCGCGTGTCCTTCACCATCCGGCCGTACGTATAGACGATCGCCGCGGGAATCAGCAGGATCGCGAGCAGCTCCAGGAAGTTCGAGAACGGCGTCGGGTTCTCGTATGGATGAGCCGAGTTCGCGTTGAAGAACCCGCCTCCGTTCGTGCCGAGCTCCTTGATCGCCAGCTGCGACGCCACGGGCCCGATGGCGATCTGCTGCTCCGTCACCTTGATGGTCTTGGTCTTCGGCTGGCCCTTGGCGTCGAGCACGGGCTTGCCGCTGGCGTCCGTGATCGGCTGCTCGTACGAGGTCGGTTCCATCAAGGTCGCCGTCTTGTACGGCGACAGCGTCTGCGGGAGACCCTGCCACGCGAGCAGCAGCGCCAGGACGATGGCGAGCGGCATCAAAATGTACAGGACGCCGCGCACCGTGTCGACCCAGAAGTTGCCGATCGCCTTGGCCGAGCGGCGCGTCAGCCCGCGGATCAGCGCCACGAGCACCGCCATCCCCACGGCGGCCGACGTGAAGTTTTTCACCGTCAGCCCGGCCATCTGACTCAGGTCGCTCAGCGTGCTCTCCCCGCCGTAGTTCTGCCAGTTCGTGTTCGTCGCGAACGACGTGGCCGTGTTGAACGCCAGACTCGGATCGACCGCGCCGATGCCCTGCGGGTTCAACGGCAGCACGCCCTGCAGCCGCTGCAGCGCGTAGAGCAGCAGCATCCCGACGATGGTGAACGCAAGCAGGGCGATCGTGTACGTCTGCCACGGCATGTCGGCCTCCGGATCGATGGCGCAGATCCGGTACAGCCACCGCTCGAACGGCTGCAGGAAGCGGTCGAAGATGGTTCGCTCGCCCTCGTAGACCTTTGCCATGTAGGTGCCGAGGGGTTTGACGAGCAGGAAGACGACGACGAGGACGAGGAGAATGCGGGCGATTCCGACGCTCGTCATACAAACCACTCCGGCTTCAGCAGCGCGCAGATCAGATATCCCAGCAGGGCGATCGACAGCACGCCTGCAATCACGACCATGTCATCACCGTCCCATGAGCCGATCGAGGCCCTCGACCATCCACACGCACGAGAAGACGAACAGCAACGCGAGCGCGATGAGCTCCACGTCCGCCACGGACGATCCCCTCCCCGATCCCCACTCTCAGCCGTCGCACCGGGCGCCGCCTGGCGTGCCCCACCCGAAACGCCGCGCCCGGGGCACCCTGCTATTGCGCCACGATATCACGAACCGCGTTACGGAGCCATTACCTTGGGGGCGGATGGGATTAATGTTTTGTTAATCCTGCGCCGTGGCGGCGGTCCGGGTGCCCAGGGCACCACCTGGGACGGGGCGCGGGGCGGCGCAGCGTGCGGATCCGCAGCATCTCCTCGACGTAGGGGCGCGCGGACTCGCACGTCGCGCACGAATCGAGCGCGCTCGTGTCCGCGATGACGCATCCCAGGAGGATCGTCTCCCACAGCTCCGCTAGCCAGTTCCGCAGGCCGCCCGTGCACCGGGACACTCTGGACACGGCCGTCGCGCCACCTGCGCTCATCTCATCATCTCGGTCAACGTCTTTCACCGACCCGCCCCGTCCGCGATACCGCATGCACCATACCACCAACCGCCGTTACGGGGGCATTACGGCGGGTAGCGCTGCCATTAACGACCGATTACATTCGGCGGCGGGCCCCGCGGAGAGAATCGTAATGGCTTCGTAGCGGTGGGAAGCAATACATTAACGCCGCCGCCACAGCGATCCGTGGTAGGATGGCGCGGGAGCGTTGGGACCACGATGTCCGCCGCGCACGGGAGCGCTCCCGAATGGATCTCAACACCGTGCGCGGCGCAATGATGAGGTGATGGTCGTGTCAGACGCACTGCTTGTCGGCGTCGTCCTGTTATGCCTGGGGTCGTGCCTGCGGATCGTCAACAGGCGCCCGAAACCCCGGTCGATCCTCGCACTGCGCAGCGCCGGTATCGCCTCAAGATCCCCCGCGCCGACGACCCGTCGGTAAGCGCCGCCGGCGCCGTGCAATCCGCCACGCAGTGAGCGCTGTTCACACCTCCCGCGCACCTTTCTTCGAGTTGCCGTGGTGCAGTTGACTACGATGGGCTGGCTCCAGATCGCCGTCGTGCTGGCCGTGCTGTTATTGTCGGCCAAACCCCTCGGGGCCCACATCGCTCGCGTGTACGAAGGTGAGCGAACGTGGCTCGACCCGGTCCTGCGGCCGGTGGAACGCCTCTTGTACCGGTGGGCGGGCGTACGGCCGGAGCAGGAGATGGACTGGCAGACGTACACCACGGCGCTCCTCGCCTTCACCCTCGTCGGCATGATCCTCCTGTACGCGATGCTGCGGTTGCAGGCCGCGCTGCCTCTCAACCCCCAGCGGTTCCTCTCGATCGACCCCGTGCTCGCCTTCAACACCGCCGCCTCCTACGTCAGCGCCACGGAGTGGCAGAACTTTGGGGGCGAGTCGGCGATGAGCTACCTGACGCAGATGGCGGGGTTCGTCCCGAAGGCGTTCGTCTCCGGCGCCGGGATGGCGATCATGGTCGCGCTGTTCCGCGGGCTCGCGCGCGCGTCGGGTCGGACGATCGGGAACTTCTGGGTGGATCTCGTCCGCGGGACGCTGTACGTCTTCCTGCCGCTCGCCGCGGTGTTCGCCCTCTTCCTCGTGTCCCAGGGCGTCGTCCAGACGCTCTCGCCGTACCAGACGGCGACGTTGATGGAGTCGACCGCGTACGCGCAGCCGGTCACCGACGCGAACGGGAAGCCGGTGCTGGACGCCCAAGGGCACCGGAAGACCACCACGGTGAAGGTGACCGAGCAGCAGATCGCGCTGGGCCCCGTGGCGTCGGACGTCGCGATCAGGCAGTTCACGAACGGCGGCGGCTTCACCAACGCAAACTCGGCCCACCCGTTCGAGAATCCGACGCCGCTGTCCAACTTCTTTGAGACGATCGCGATGGCCCTGATCCCTATCGCGTCGTGTTACACGTTCGGCCGGATGGTCGGCAACACGAAACAGGGCTGGGCGCTGCTCGCCGCGATGTCACTCATCTTCGTGCCGCTGCTCGTGGGGGCCGTGAGCGCCGAGCAGGCGGGTAACCCGCTGTTGACCCCGGCCGGCGTCGACCAGCGGGCAACGGCGGCGCAACCAGGCGGCAACATGGAGGGCAAGGAGGTGCGCTTCGGGATTGCCGCCTCGGCGCTGTGGACAACGCTCACGACCGCGGCGTCAAACGGCTCGGCGAACTCGAACTACGACTCCTACACACCGGCCGGAGGGGTCGTCCCGCTGTTCCTGATGCACACTGGCGAGGTCATCTACGGCGGCATCGGGTCCGGGCTCTACGGAATGCTCGTGTACGTGCTCGTCGCGGCGTTTGCGGCCGGCCTCATGATCGGCCGCAGCCCCGAGTACCTCGGCAAGAAAATCGAGGCGTTCGAGATTAGGATGGCGACCCTGGTCGTCCTCATCATGCCCGCGGTGGCCCTGACCGCCACCGCGGTCGCCGTGTTGACCGCGGCGGGCCGCGCTCGCGTGTCCAACCCGGGGCCGCACGGATTCAGCGAGATCTTGTAGGCGTTCACGTCCATGTCCAACAACAACGGGAGCGCGTTCGCCGGGCTGAACGGGAACACGCCGTTCTACAACATCGTCGGCGCCGCGGTCATGCTGGCTGGGCGATTCTGGGTGGCGATCCCGGCACTGGCGATCGCCGGATCGTTGGTCGGGAAGCGACAGTGGCCTGCCAGCGCGGGCACGCTCCCGACGCACACGTGGCAGTTCGTCCTCTGGCTCGCCGCGGTGCTCATCATCGTCGGCACGCTGAGCTTCCTGCCCGCATTGGCTCTGGGTCCACTCGTGGAACACCTGCTGATGGACGCCGGCACGACGTTCAAGTAACCGCGCATTAGGCGGGTCGTGTCTCGGGGACCAAGGGTGGAAGGCCTGCGACGGCGACCTCCCTCTTGCCATGGTGCACTATAACGGATAAAATCCCCTATTGAAGATGCCGAAAGCGCCACGAACGGCACTCAGATTCGCAAACGGCCTGGATCTTGCCGATCTCGGCGAGCGCATCCGGCAGGAGCGGGTGCGCCGCCGTTTGTCGCTCGAGGAGCTCGCCGCCGCCTCCGGCGTGAGCCGCAGCATGCTGTCCGCCGTGGAGCGAGGCGGGAAGGTCCCCACGGTGCTCGTGCTCGACCGGATCGCAACAGGACTTGGGACCAGTATCGCCCGTCTGCTCGGGCAGGAGCGCGCGGCGCGGGTGGTCCTGTTGCGGCGGGCCGAACAGGACGTGGCCCGCGATCCGAGCGGCTGGGAGCGGCGCATCCTGTCGCCCGTGCTCCCGGGCGTGGAGTTCGAGTTCATGCGGACGACGATTCCCGCCGGCGTCGACGCCGGCGCGTTCTCCCCGCACGCGCCCGGGTCCCGCGAGTACGTCGCGGTCGAGTCGGGCACCCTGACCCTCACGATCGACGGGGCGCCGTATACGCTCCATGCCGGCGACAGCATCTACTACGACGGCGATTGCGTGCACGCGTTCGCGAACGACGGCAGCGCGCCGTGCGCGTACTATCTCGCGATGGAGGTCAGCGGTGCGCTTGCGCCATCCGCCCACCATGCCATCGGAGGCGGGGGCGGGCAGAAGAGAGGAGCGCGATCATGAGACCGAGCGGGCGACGGCAGGCAGACGGCGGCGCAGCCCCTGGGCTCCCCCCCGAGGAGTTCCGGCGCCTCGGCCACGCGGTCGTGGATCTGGCCGCCGACCATCTCGCCGGCGTGAGTGAGCGTCCCGTGTTCCAGCCAATGACGCCGGAGGAGCGGCGCGCGCTGCTCGAACAGCCGCTCCCGGACGACGGCATGCCGCCCGAGGCGATGCTCCGCCAGTTTGCGGAAACGATCCTCCCCCACCCGATGGGCAACGGGCATCCGCGGTTCTTCGGTTGGGTCAACTCCCCGCCGTCCCCGGTGGGCGTGCTCGCCGAGATACTCGCGGCGGCGATGGACCCGAGCTGTGCCGGCGGCGACCATGCCGCCATTTACCTGGAGCGCTGCGCGGTTCGATGGTTGATGGAGCTGCTGAGCTTTCCCACCGAGGGCAGCATGGGCCTGCTCGTCAGCGGCGGCTCCATGGCCTCGCTGACGTGCCTGGCCGTGGCCCGGCACCGGGCCGTCGCGATGGCGGGGGGCGACGTCCGCGCCGCGGGCCTCCGGGGAACGAACGCGCCGCTCGTCATGTACCTGTCCGAGGAAGGCCACGCTTGCATGCGGAAGTCGGCCGAGCTGCTCGGGCTGGGCGCCGCCGCCGTCCGCACCGTCCCGGTGGACGGGGCGTTCCGCATGGACCTCGCGGCGCTCCGCACCGCGGTCACAGACGATCGTGCGCGCGGCCGCGTGCCGTTTTGCGTATGCGCGAGCGCCGGCACCGTGAGCACCGGGGCGATCGATCCGCTCGACGCGCTGGGCCAGTTCTGCGCGGCGGAACGCCTCTGGTTCCACGTCGACGGCGCGTACGGCGCGGTCGGCGTGCTCGACCCGACGGTGGCGCCGCAGTACGCCGGCATGAGTCGCGCGGACTCGCTCGCCCTCGACCCGCACAAGTGGCTGTCCGTCCCCGTGGAGTGCGGGTGCGCCCTGCTCCGCGACGGCCGCCTGCTGCGCGAGACGTTCAGCCTGGTGCCGCCGTATGTTCAGACCGAGGAAGGCAGAGGCTTCGGCGGGCTGCCGTGGTACTCGGAGTACGGCTTCCAGCAGACGCGGGGGTTCCGCGCGCTCAAGCTCTGGATGACGCTCCAGCATCTGGGACGCGGGGGCGCGGCGGCGCACATCGCGCGGCACAACGCCCTGGCGCGCCGCCTCGCCGGTTTGATCGACGCCGCACCCGATCTCGAGCGAATGGCCCCGGTCACGCTTTCGATCGTGTGCTTCCGCTACAACCCGCCGGGATGGTCGCAGGACGACCCTCGTCTGGACGAGCTCAACAAGGCGATCATGCAGGAGACACAGGCCGGCGGCGAGGTCTTCGTGACGAACGCGGCGCTCCGAGGCCGCTTCGTCCTGAGGGCGTGCGTCCTCCACTACGGGACGACCGAGGACGATCTTGCGGCGCTGCTGGCCGTGATCCGCCGCACCGGCGCGAGGCTCGCGGCCTCGCTTCCGGCAACATAGCACGGCCTCCGGGCGGCGACCGTCGCAGAGGCAGGACCCCGGAGCACGCGGAGCAAACCTCCGAGAAGGACCGATCGCCCGCCGCTTCCCGGCGTGCTTGAGTCGTGCCGCGATTCAGGTCGGATCGGCGTGCCCTCTTCCGAGCATGCGACACGCGTTGCGGATCATCGCGATCTGTACGGCCCTCGCCGGCCTCGTGCTCGGCGGGCCCGCAGGCGCCGCGCCGCCGGAGCCCACCTGGCCCATGCGCAACCGCGACTACGCGGCGACTGGGTCTGATCCTGCAGCGGGCATCGACCGGACCAACGTGACCATGCTGCACCCCCGGTGGCGCTTGGCGGCGGACGATGCCATTCCCGACGCCGCCGCAATCGGGACCGATACCGCGTTCGTGGGGTCCGCGCGGGGGACGCTGTACGCAGTCGAGCTCGCGACGGGGCGGCCTCGCTGGCAGGTATCGCTGGGGGCGCGGCCGTTTTCGGCCTACGGGTTTGACTCGCTCGGGATCGGGAGCACGCCGGCGCTGGCGAATCACCGCGTGTACACCGCCACCGCGCTCACCGACGTCTTCTGCCTCGACGACGCGACCGGCGGGCTGATGTGGCGCACGCACGTGGGCAACCCGAGCGTCGGCGAGGTGATCTGGTCCGCGCCGCTCGTGTGGCGAGGCCGCGTCTACGTCGCCATCGACGGCACGATCGACGAACCGATCCGCGCGCGCGTCATCGCCCTGGACGCCGCCACCGGCGCGGTCGATTGGGTGTATGTGATTCCCCAGTACGCCAGCGGCGGCGGAGCCGGGGTGCTCGCGAGCCCGGGGTTGGATCCCGCCACCGGCACGCTCTTTGTGACCACCGGGAATCCCTCGCCTGGCAACGATCCGCCCCCGGGCCCCGACCCTGGGTCGGACTCGATCCTGGCGCTCGACGCCGCCACGGGCCACCTCAAATGGGCGTTCGGACCGACGCACCCGCACGACACTCAGGATCTCGACTTTCTGTCGACGCCAAACGTGTTTGCCCTCCCGCAGGGCACGGTCGTTGGAGCCGGAGAGAAGGATGGGGTCTACTACGTGGTCGACGCGCGCACGGGCCGGCTCGTCTGGAAGACGTCCCTGACCACACCGCAGCGGGGCGCCGTCGTCACCGGGAGCGCCGCGATGGCCGGCGGCCGGATCTTCGTCGGCACGCAGGACTATCCGCCGTCGGCCAAAGGGTTCACCCCAGACCTGCCGGGACGCCTCGTGGCCCTCGATGAGGCGACGGGCCGGATCGTCTGGACGCTCCTCGGTCCCAAGCAGGTCCTCGGCGCGCCGGCCGTCGCGCGCGGCGTCGTGTTTGCGGCCGACTACTCGGGGACGGTTTGGGGCGCCGACGCGGACACCGGACGAGTGCTGTGGCGCGGCGCGGTCGGCGGATTCACGTTCAAGGGTGGTCTCTCGCTGGCGCCCGGCCTGCTCCTCGTCGGAGCGGCGTCGCCCGCGAACGCCCTCGTCGCGTTCGGCATCGCTCAGTCCGGCCGATCGTCCCCGCACCTCGGCATCGCACTTCGGCCGTGATCGGTCCTGACCGCGCCGGTCGCGCGCGAGCGCGTCTTGTGTGATGGCGCTCTTCGACCCCGAGTTCTGGGCGCGCGGGCTCGGCATCGTGTTGATCGACCTGGCACTCGCCGGCGACAACGCGCTGGTGATCGCGCTCGCCGTGCGCACGCTGCCGCGTCATCAACAGACCCGAGGCCAGGTGTGGGGCGCCGTCGGCGCGGTCGCCCTCCGCGTCGGCTTCATCGTGGTGGTCACCTTCCTGCTCAACATCCCGCTGCTGCAGCTCGCCGGGGGCGTGGTACTCATGGCGATCGCAGTCCGGCTCACCCGGCACGAGACCGGCATCGAACACCAGGCCCGTGCCGGGGCCACGCTGATCCAGGCCGTCGGCATCATCGTCGCCGCCGACGTGATTATGAGCCTCGACAACGTTCTCGCGGTGGCCGCCGCCGCCCGTGGGCGCTACGGGCTCGTGGTGGTTGGGGTCGGGTTGTCGCTGCCCCTCGTCGTGTGGGGGAGCAGCCTGCTCGCCAGGCTCATGCACCGGCAGTCGTGGATCGTGTGGCTCGCGGGCGGCGTGCTCGGCTACGTGTCAGGGGAAATGATCCTCCGGGATCCGCTGATCGACGGGTGGCTGGGGCCGGCGCTGGCCGGCGCGCTCCGCGTTCCAGTCCCCTTGGTCGCCGGTATCGCGCTTGCCTGCTACGGATGGTGGACGGACCAGCGATCGCGATCGTACTAGAGGCTGCGAACGCCGGCCGGCGCCGCAGAAGGATCCTGGGAACCCACGGTCGCGGCCCGGCCCGTCGCCGTCCCGGGCCCGTTTGCCGGCGCGCGGTTCGCCATCGCGATCCCCGCGATGACGAGCAGCGTGCCCCCGATCAGCCGCGCATTGACCGGTTCGCCGAGGAACAGAACCCCCAGCACCAATCCAATCACCGGAAAGACGTAAGCCACCGCGGTCGCGCGTGTGGCTCCCCACGCGCTGATCAGGTAGTAGTACAGGAGGTACGCGAGACAGGACCCGAGCAGGCCCAGCCACACGAGGGCGAGCCACGTGATCGGCAGGTGCGGGAACCGCACAGGGCGTTCCACGACCGGAACGGCGAGCCAGAGCATCACGTTGGCGGCGAGTACCGCGGCCGTGGCCTGGAGCACGGGCGGTTGGCCGCGAAGGTATCGCCGGGCGAACGTGGCCGCCACCGCGTAGCTAAGTGCGGCGACGAGCACGGCGGCCTGGCCCACGAGGCCGCTCTGTAGCACGCCGGAGCCGAGGTCGCGGCTCATCAGCACCACCACGCCCCCGAACCCCAGCGCGAGACCGGCGGCGCGGCCCCGGGTGATCTTCTCATCGTGCAGCCAGAAGTGGGCGATGACGAGGGCGAACAGCGGCGTCGTGCCGTTGAGGATCGCCGCGAGACCCGACGGGATCCGTGTCTCTCCCCACGGGATCAGCGCGAAAGGCAACGCGGTATTCAGCGCGCCGAGCATGATCAACCGCCCCCACAGACCGCGATCGCGCGGAAATGGCTGCCGCATCGCGCGCACGACCACGAGCAACCCGGCGAGCCCGAACAGGAGCCGAAACGCCGCGAGCGTCACCGGGCCCGTATCGGCCACCGCGATCTTGATCCACAGAAACGACGACCCCCAGATCGTTCCGAGCAACCAAAAGGCCGCCCATTCGCGCACCCTCATGCCGCACGGCACCTCCGTCGCCCTGATGCAAGCCGATCACAGCGTACACGCGCCCTGCCGTCGGAATCTATCCGATCTTGCGCCGCGAACTCCCCCACCCTTCCCAACTTTGGTTGTAAAGGAGATTCCCCTAAAATACAATAGGAGAACACAGGCGATAACGGATAATCGACGATACAGTCGCGTGGAGGACTTCGCATGGCTTTGACTTCCAAAGTCGATCTCGATGGCACAGATTGGCGGTTGCTTCACGAGTTGCAGGGGAGCGCCCGCCTGACGTACGCGGAGTTAGGGCGGCGCGTCGGCCTGACCCAACCGGCGGTGGCGGAGCGGGTGCGGCGGCTCGAGGAAGCGGGCGTGATTACCGGGTACCACGCCGAGACGGACCCGCGCGCGCTCGGCCGTCCGCTGCTCGCGTTCGTGCGTGTGACGTTCGCGCGAGCCGAGCGGTCCGCCGCGCTGGGTGCGGCCGTGCAAGAGTGGCCGGAGGTGATCGAATGCCACCGCATCACCGGTGAGAATTGCTACATCATGAAGATCGCGCTCACGTCCGTGGAGCATCTCGAGGCGTTCATCAACCGCGTCACGCAGTACGGACAACCCATCACGTCGCTCGTCCTGTCGTCGCCGGTGTCGCGCCGGACCCTCGGGCCCGCCGAGGCCCCGCCGCCCGACGACGCATCGATCGCGAGCCCGGGAGGCGCGTGATCGATGGACACACCCACGAACGCGCCGATCCTGCGGGCCGTCCGGGCGCGTCAGGACGAGTTCGTCGCGACACTCTTCCGGCTGCTGCGCCAGCCGTCGATCAGCACCCAGAACATCGGCGTGGCCGAGTGCGCAAACCTCGTGAAGGCGGTGCTGGAGGAGCACGGGCTGGCCGCGCGCCTGCTCCCGACCGGCGGGCATCCGGTGGTCTACGCCGAGCGGCGCGTTTCAGAGGACGCGAACACCCTCCTCATCTACGGCCACTACGACGTGCAGCCGCCCGAGCCGCTCGATGCCTGGCTGAGCCCCCCGTTCGACCCGACGCTACGAGACGGGCGGATCTATGCGCGGGGCGCCGGTGACAACAAGGGGCAGTTCCTCGCGCACGTCCTCGCGCTGCGTCTGCTGGACGAGTTGGGGCGCCCGCCCCGGCTCAACGTCAAATTCCTGATCGAGGGCGAGGAGGAGAACTCGAGCCCGCATCTGCCCGCGTTTGTCGCGGCGCACGCGGGCTCGCTTCAGGCCGACGCGCTGTTCGCGGCCGACGGCCCGATGCACCTGTCGAATCGGCCGATCGTCTTCTTCGGTCTGCGCGGGATTCTCACGATGGAGCTGGAGGCCGTCGGGCCGAACCGCGACCTGCATTCGGGCAACTTCGGCGGCCCGGTGCCGAATCCGATCTGGACGCTGGTCGAACTGCTCGGCACCATGCGGTCCCCCGAGGGGCGCACCACGATCGACGGGTTCTACGATCGCGTCGTCCCGCCGACGGCCTACGAACGCGACGCGATGGCGCGCATTCCGTTCGACGCGCGCGCCTCCAAGGCGGATCTGGGCATCGAGGAGTTCGCCGGCCCCGCGAACGTCTCGTACTTCGAGAAGATCATGTTCCAGCCGACGCTCAACATCACCGGCATCGCGGGTGGGTACGCTGGCGCGGGCTCCAAGACGGTCATTCCGTCACGCGCCGTGGTCAAGCTCGAGACACGCCTCGTGTCCGACCAATCTCCCGACGAGATCTTCGCCAAGATCGAGCGCCACGTCCGCGTGCACGCGCCGGAGGTCGCGATCCGCAGCCTCGGGGGCACGCTGCCCTCGAAGACGTCGCCCGAGCTGCCGGTCTCCCGCGCGATCACGGAGGCGATCGCCGGCGCCTACGGCGTTCCGCCGGTCGTGATGCCGGTGCTCGGCGCCTCGGGGCCGAACTTCCTGTTCACCGACGTGCTCCGCATGCCAGCGATCTGCGCGACCTACGGGCCGCCCGATGAGAACAACCACTCGCCCAACGAGAACATGACGATCGAGTCGTTCCTGAACGGCATCTGTGCCAGCGCGTTCGTGCTCGAGCGCGTGGCGGCGATGCCACGGGCCTCGCTCACGGCACCGCCCGCGGACCCGCCGACGCCCTAGCCGAAGTGCGTGTGCGAGGTCCCGAACGGCTCCGTGCGGGACGCGCTACGCACGCGCGCGCTTGATCTTGGCGGCCAACCGCTCCGCCAGGAGGATCGCGACGACGCCGACCAGCAGGTGCAAGACCCGGATCACCCAGTGGGCGCCTCCGGTCATGAGCCGTGTTTGCGTGAGCCCGAGGACGAGCACGAACACGCCCCACAGCGCGGCCAGAGGAATCGACCGCGACCGGACGTGCGCGGCCGCGGCCAGCGCGGCCAACGCCCACAAGAGGAGCACGACCACCACGCCGACCAGCATGTGCACGGGGACGAACCGCAGCGCGCGGCCCCACCAGAAGGCCAGTCCCAGGACGAGCAGAATCACCCACGCCAGCCGGAAGAGCATGAGGAGTGCTGTTGCTGCGCCCCGCATCCTGTTCGCCACCTCCTCGTGAGAACGACGCACGACATTCTGGATGATATCATCTTAGCGCCGCGGTGCACGCCGGCGAGCCTCGTCACATCGAACATCTCGGCACCGCGCGGCGGGGGTGAGGAATGGACGACAGCATCCGCGTCCTGATCGAGATCCAAACCCGCAGCTACGACCGGGCGGGATCGGGGATCCGGGAGTCGTACCCGCGGACGAGCGCGATGGACGCCGCACGGCTCGCTGCGTTCCTCGAGCGCAAGGTCTACGCGGTGCTGGCCACCGGGAGGCCCGACGGCCGGCCCCACGCCGCTCCGATCGCATTCTCCGTCTGGGGCGGCGCGTTCTGGATCGCCACGGTCGCCGGAACCCGCCTGCGCAATCTGCGCGCCCGGCCGTTCGCGTCGATCGTGGTCGCGGACGGCGATGTCCGGGCCCAGCACCGCGCGGTCATCGCGGAGGGCCCGGTCGTGATCCACGACGGGAGCGAACTTGCCGGCGTGAGCGCCGAATTCGCGGAGGACTGGCGTGCCCGCCACGGGTCCCTGCCGGCGTGGGCCGCCGCGCTGTTGGAGCTGCGTCCCGAACGGGTCTTCTCGTTCGACGGGACGCTCGAGGCCCCGTGACGAGACCGCGCCGGCAGCCCGACGCCGGCGCGGCGTTACGCCGTGAGCAGGATCGGCGCGTCGCGCGTGATCACCAGCGTGTGCTCGTAGTGCGCGGAGAGGCTTCCGTCCGCGGTCCGGACGGTCCACCCGTTCGGATCGAGGAGGCCGCGCCCCGTCCCCGCCGCGATGATCGGCTCGATGGTGATGACGAGCCCCTCGGTCAGTCTCGCGCGGTTGTTTGGGTCCGGATAGTTCGGTACGCTCGGCGCCTCGTGGATTGTGCGGCCGACGCCGTGCCCTCCGAGCTCCGGCATCACGCAAAACCCCCCGCGGGTAGCCTCGAGCGTGACGGCGCGGCCGATCTCGCTGATCCGCGCCCCTGCGCGCGCGACCCGGGCCGCCTGCCGGAACGCCCGCTCGGCGCAGCCCACGATCGCCTCGGCCGGGCCGTGCAGCGGACCGACCCCGACGGTCACCGCGGCGTCCGCGAGCACCCCGCCCTTCTCCGCGACAAGGTCGAGCTTCACCAGGTCGCCCGGGTGAAGGACGCGCTCGCCGGGGATTCCGTGGACGGCCTCGTCGTTGACGCTGATGCAGACGGCGCCTGGGAAGCCGTAGACTTTGGGCGGCGACGGCTCGGCGCCGTGCTCGGCCAGCACCCGCGCGCCGATGCCATTCAATTCGCCCGTCGTCGCGCCGGGCCGGACCGACGCCGCCATCGCGTCGAGCGCCCGGCGAACAATCCGGCCGATGATCCGCAGCCGCTCCAGCTCCTCGGGCGAGGTAACGGACATGACCCTACGCGCTCGCCCGGTTCAGCCGGTCGATCGACGCGGCGGACAGCTCGAGCCGAGTCGCCGCGATCAGCTCGTTGAGCTGGTCTACGGTCGTGGCGCTCGCGATCGGCGCGGTCATGCCCGGACGCGCGATCAACCAGGCCAGCGCCACCGCGGCGGGTGTCGAGCGGTGGTCTTTCGCGACCGCGTCGAGCGCCGCGAGGATAGCGAATCCGCGATCGTTGAAGAACCTGCGCTTGACGCCCTGCCCGCGGGGGCTTTTCGAGAGATCCGCCTCGGTCCGATACTTGCCGCTGAAGAATCCGCTCGCCAGCGAGGAATAGCTGATGACGCCGATCCCCGCGCTGCGGCAGAGTGGCTCGAGCGCCGTCTCATAGTCGGCGCGGTCATACAGATTGTACAGCGGCTGCAGGCTCTCGTATCGAGGATAGCCGTGACGCGTGCTGACCTCCAGTGCCTCCGACAGCCGTTCCGCGCGGTAGTTCGACGCCCCGATCACCCTGACTTTGCCCTGGGCGACGAGGTCCGCGTATACCCCCAGCGTCTCCTCCAGCGGCGTGTTCGCATCGTCGACGTGGGACTGATACACGTCGATGTAGTCCGTTTGCAAGCGCGCGAGCGAGGCCTCCACCGCGCGGGTCATATAGGCACGGGAGAGCCCCTTGCCGGGCGCGCCCATATCGGACCCGACCTTGGTGGCGACGATGACCTTGTCCCGATTGCGCCGCTGCTTCATCCAGCGGCCGAGAACGGTCTCGGATTCACCGCCCGTGTTACCCGGCGCCCACTTTGCGTACACGTCCGCCGTGTCGATGAAGTTCATGCCCGCCGCCACGAACGCGTCGAGCACCTTGAACGAGGCCGGTTCGTCCGCGGTCCAGCCAAAGACGTTTCCTCCGAGACACAGCGAGGATACCTCCAGCCCGGAGTTACCCAACGTGCGCTTCTGCATCGCCATCCCTCCATCGTGTACGGTCGGAGTCCGCGCGAAACATCCGGTCGGTGCGGTTGGTCGGATCGATTCGGAGCCGGGTCGCCCCGTGCACGCCGCCCGCTCGGCGGCGGCACTCGCGCGGTGACGCGGGTCCATCAAGCGGTAACGGCCCGGGTCCGCGCGGGATGCCCGGACGGTTCCCCGCATCGTCGCACAGCGCATCGGGCCCGCGCCGGCCGACTGCGCTACCGCCGTTCGAACGCCAGCCGCACGCCCAAGCCGATCATGACCGTCCCGGCAACCGCGCCGAGCGCACGTTGCACGCGGGGCCCGAAGTATCGTCCGGCGCGGGCGACCGCCGCGCCGTAGACATGAAGCCATCCGAGCGTGAGGAGCGCAAATACGGCGACCATCACCAGGAGCCGCCCCGTGGAATCACCGGGACGCACGAATTGCGGAACGATGCTGAGGAAGATCACGGCCGCCTTTGGATTGAGCAGGTTGTTGAACAGCCCCTGCCAGAACGCGCGGTCGGGCGCCGACGGCCTGCGCGGGTTCGAGACAGGCGGCGCGCCGCGTCCCTCGGGACCGCGCGCCGCGCTGATGAGGCTCCGGAGCCCGAGGGCCGTGAGGTACAGGGCACCGGCCAGCTTCATCACGGTGAACGCCGCCGCGGACGCCCCGAGCAACGCGGCCACGCCGGCGACGGACGCGATCCCCCAGAGCACGAGGCCGATCGCCACCCCAAAGGCCGTCTGCGACGCCGCCGTCCATCCGCCCCGCAACGCATTGCGCGTCACGAGCGCCATGTCCGGTCCCGGCGCGACGATGAGAGCGGCGGAGACCAAGAGGTAGGCAAGGAATCTCGCGTCCCACATGCGCATGGAGTTCCGGCGCGTCGGGACGGCCTCCTGCCGCTGCAGTCCCCCTCGTCGAACGGTTCCCTCGGCGCCCCGCGCGCGCGACGCACGCTATCGATCGGAGCGCGCGCGGTCGGTCCCCGGCGTCGCCCTCGGGGCGAGACCGAACGTCTCCGCGAGCAACCGGTAGGAGCGCAGCCTGGCCTGGTGGTCGTGCACCACCGTCAGGATCATGAGCTCTTCGACGCGCAGCTCGGCCGCGATCCCGGTGAGCTGGCCGTGTACGTGCTCGGGCGTGCCGACAACATAGCGCGGCCACTCGCCGTCGTCGTCAGACGGTTCGTCTCCGACGCCCGCCAGCCTGGCGATCGCGTCCTCCGGGGTCGGAATCGGACCGCGGTCGCCGGTTTGGCGGAGGAGGCGCCGCAGGCGCAGGCTGGCGTACAAGCGGTGAGCCTCTTCCTCCGTCTCCGCGCAGACCGCACCGAGCGACAGGATCGTCCGCGACGCGGCCGACGCGTTCACGGCGACGACGTGCTCGCGATAGTAGTCGATCGCCGCTCGCGTGGGCTGCGGGTTGATGAAGTGGGCGAACGCGTACGGCAGCCCCAGCTGTGCGGCCGCGCTCGCGCTCCACGGGCTCGATCCGAGGAGCCAGATGTCAGGCACCCCGGGCATGTCCGGCGTGACCTCGATCCGGCTGAACGGGTGGTCCGCCGGGAAGCCGCCGCGGAGAAACGCCAGCAGCTCCACGAGTTGGTCGGGAAAGTCGTCCGGGAATTCCCGCCCGCGATCGCGTCGCAGCGCAAACGTCTCGAGCGGTCCGCCCCCGGGCGCCCGGCCGATCCCGAGATCGATCCGGTCGGGATACAACGCGTGAAGCACCCGGAACGTCTCGGCCACCTTGAACGGGCTGTAATGGGGCAGGAGAACCGCACCGGAGCCCACGCGGATGCCGGAGGTCTCGGCGGCCACCCGCGCCATCAGGACCTCCGGCGCGGAACTCGCGAACGCCCGGGTGGCGTGGTGCTCGGCGATCCAGTACCGTTCGTACCCAAGCCGGTCGGCGACCCGCGCGAGCTCGATCGTGTTGCGCAGCGCATCTGCGGCCGTGAGACCCGCAGGCACGGGCGATTGGTCGATGATCGACAGCCTCATGCCCGGTAACTTCGTGCGCGCCGCACGCGGGCCTGCCGGTCGGCGACGTCACGGTCCACGTGGTCGAGACCTGACGATCACGGCTCTCGGGACAGACCGGAGCCTCCTCCGCGCGAGGGGACAACGGCGTGATCGAGCGGCCGCCCGCGCCGAAGGCCTAGCGCGCGAACGCTCCCGCGCCGGCCAGCCGCCCGGACTCGGCGCCGGCGGACGCCCTCGTCGGCTGATACCCCGCTTCGCGAATCGCCTGTGCGAGGTCGCGCTGCGTCACGTGCCCAGGCAGGTACGACACAATCGCGCGACGCGTGCGCAGATCCACGGCCGCGTCGAGCACACCGCCGACGCTCCGGAGCGCGTCCTCAATGCGGGTGGCGCACGAGGGGCACCCGATGTGGTCCACGCCGATGACGGCGTGTGACGCACGAACGTCGCACCCCACCGACCGCACGACGTCGACGAGCCGGCGGAGGTCCGCCTCCGCGGAGTCATGGGTCACGCGCAACTTCTCGGTCGCCAGGTTCAGGGAAACGCCTTGGACACCGCACACGCTCGCCAGCGCCCACTCGAGCCGCGCGGCCGCGGGAGCGTGACGCAGTCCTTCGACGGAAAAAACCACGACATCGTTGCTCACGGGCCAACACCTCCGTGCACTGTGCCTGCGGCCTCATGGTATCGCACGCGGGTGAAGGCGCCGTGATCACTATTCGAAAACTGCGTGAAGCGTGAGCAAAGACCGACGGCACGGCCGTTGTGCTACACTACAATACGGCGCGTACATACGGCACGATGCAGCGACACGGCGCCGCGTCCCGCCCGGGACCGCGACGCGACCCGCGAGGTCCGCTGATGAAGCGCTACCTCGAAACCAACCGAGCGATGTGGGACGTGTGGACGAGGTATCACGTGGCGTCCTCGTTCTACGACGTGGAGGGGTTCAAGGCCGGCACCTCGCGGCGGCGCGCCGGCCTCGACGAGCTCGAGTTGCGGCTGCTCGGCAACGTCACCGGCAAGACGCTCCTGCACCTGCAGTGCCACTTCGGCCTCGACACGATCGCCTGGGCCAGGCGCGGCGCGGTCGCGACAGGCGTCGATTTCTCGGGAGCGGCGATCGCGGCCGCCCGCACGCTCGCGGCCGAGGTCGGCGTGCCGGCCACGTTCGTCGAGAGCGACCTGTATGCGCTCCCGGAGCGGCTCCGCGGCGAGTTCGACCTCGTCTTTACGTCGCACGGGGTGCTCTGCTGGCTCCCCGATTTGGATCGCTGGGCTCGGGTCATTGCCCATTTTCTTCGGCCGGGCGGGACGTTCTGCATCATCGAGGGGCACCCGTTTGCGATGGTCTTCGACGAGACCCGCGAGGACGGGGAACTGCGACCGAGGTACCCTTACTTCTCCTCTGCGGAGCCGGAGCGCTCGACCGGACGCGGCTCCTACGCAGCACCCGACGCTCCGATCGACAGCCTGACCTATCAATGGGTGCATCCCCTCGCCGACATCGTGGGGGCGCTCGCGCGCGCGGGGCTCCGGATCGAGACGTTCGAGGAATACCCGTACGTTGGGTGGGCAATGTTCCCGTGGATGGAGGAGCGTCCGAACGGGACGTGGCACCTGCCGTCCGGCGCGCGCAGCGTCCCGCTGATGTTCTCGCTCACGGCGTCGAAGGACGCTCGCTGAGCCGCCCTGAGAACAGGGCGCGAGGACGCTTCACGGGATTGTGACCCGCGGGACGTAGCCTGGAACGCGAATCGAGATTCGCCGGACTCCCGCAGGCGCCCGTGCCGGGTCGCGTGGAACGACGGCGCGTGACGCCGCGAGCATGAGGGAATCGAGCGTGCGACCATGACTCCACACGCCGTGATCGACGTCCCGCCCCGCAGACCCGAACCGCAACTACATCGGGGGGAGGAGACGTCTGCGGCCGTCGGGGCCGACGCCCGCCCGACCGGCCGGCCGGAGCCCGGCACGCGCGATGCTGCGCCGCCCCCGGCGGGACGATTACTGTCTTTGGACGCGTTCCGCGGTTTCGTGATCCTTGGCATGCTCCTCGTCAACAACATGATCTGGAACGCCGCCACGCCGCGGCAGCTGATGCATGCGCCGTGGGGCGGTGGCGTCACCTTTACCGACATGATCCTGCCGTGGTTCGTCTTGACCGTGGGCGTCACGATCCCGGTCGGGGCCCGGACCGGCCTGCGCGGCGCCGCGTACGCGCTGCGCGTCGCGCGGCGAACCGCGTCGCTCGTCGCGCTCGGGGTCCTGATCGACTCGGTGGCGTCCCACGGATTCACCGTGAGCATGGACGTGCTGCAGCTCCTGGGCCTATCGTACCTGGTGGCGGCCCTGCTGAGCCGAGCGCGGGTGCTGGCGCGGCTCGCCACGGCCGCGGGGCTGCTGGCCGGATACGCGGCGCTCCTCACCCTCGTGCCGGTGCCCGGCCTCGGCGTCGGCGTGTTCCAGGAGCATCACAACATCATCCAGTACCTGAACGATACCTACCTGACCCCCCACGCGCTTGCCGGGGTGCTCGCCGTCGCGCCGGCCGCGGCGCTGGCGTTGCTCGGCACCACTGCGGGCGACCTGCTGCGGGCCGGCCGCACGAAGGAGGTCGCGAAGACCGGCGCGCTCGCCGCCGCTGGAGCGGCGCTGGTACTCGGCGGTTGGCTGTGGGGACAGACGCTTCCGCTGAACAAGGATCTGTGGACGCCGACGTACGTGCTCTTCGCGGGCGGGCTCGGGTTGCTGCTGCTGGCGGCCTGCCACCTGCTGTTCGACATCGTGCGGCTGCGGTCGCTCGGCGTTCCGCTCGCGGTGCTCGGCTCCAATGCGATCGTCGGATACGTTGCGTCTGCGCTGTTTGCGATCGGCGCCATGCAGACCTGGCCCGATCCGCGCGCACCGGGCCACACGCTCTCGCTGCACACGGCGGTGCTCGATCCGCTCGGCGGTGCGATCGGCCCCGTCGCGGCCGGGTGGATCTACACCGCGTCCGTCATCGCCCTGTGGTGGCTCGTGCTGTTTGCGCTGTATCGGCGGCGCGTCTTCATCCGCGTCTAGCCGCACCCGCCCGCGGCCCGTACACTCCGGCAGCCGTCTGCGATCACCGCCAGCGCGCCCCCCCTCTCCCCTCGCGCCGCGTCCGCGTTCACCAGGGCGACTCGGCGGGCCCGGATCAGGACACTCGCCAGGGGAGCACGCGATGCTCCAGCCAATCGAGCGCGCCGGTCGCCGCCCACCCCAGCACGGCGGTGACGAGGAGACCCGCGAACATCGCGTCGATCGCGAAGATCTGGTACGACCGCCAGATCAAATAGCCGATCCCGCTATTCGACCCCAGGAGTTCGGCGCCGACGATGACGATGAGCGCGAAGCCCATGCCGAGCTTGAGGCCCGTGAAGATCTGCGGCAGGGCGCCGGGCAGCGCCACTGTCACAAAGACCGCGCGCGCGTCCGCGCCGTACGCGCGGGCGATCTTGAAGTAGGCAGGGTCGAGCGCCAGCACGCCTGCCATCGTGCTCAGCAGCACGAGGAAGAAGATGCTCACCGCGACGATGCTGATCTTGGACGCTTCTCCCAACCCGAGGTAAAAGATAATCAGGGGATAGACGGCGATCTTGGGGATCGGGTACACCGCGGAGACGAGCGGCATCAGTGACGCCCGCACCGGCCGGCTGAGCCCCATGGCCAGTCCCAGGCCGACCGCCGGCACCGCGCCGAGGAGGAACCCGAACACGATCCGCCGCACGCTCACGAGGGCGTGATACGGAAGCTCGCCGGTCCGGGTCATAGCCGCCATCGTGTGCAGCACCGTCGTCGGCGCCGGGATGTAGCGGGGGTCCAGGACGCCGAGACGGCACAGCACCTCCCACACGGCGAGGAACCCGATCGGAGACCCGACCGCGAGCAGGCGGTCGGAGAGTCGACCGCCGCTCATGGACGAGCGACCTCGCCGTCCTCGACGAGCTCGGTCCAGAGGCGCGCCGTGAGCGCGCCGTACGCGGGATCCCGGCGGACCTCGCGGTATCCGCGCGGCCGCGCGAACGGCACCGCCACCTCGGCCCTGATCCGCCCGGGACGGCCCGTCATCACCAGCACGCGGTCGGCGAGACGCGCCGCCTCGTCCAGGCTGTGCGTGATGAAGACGACCGTCTTGCCGCTCTCGCCCCACAGGCGCAGCAGCTCGTCCTGCAGGTGCAGGCGCGTCTGTTCATCGAGGCTGCCGAACGGCTCGTCCATCAGCAGGACGTCGGGATCCGTCGCGAACGCCCGCGCGATGCTTACGCGCTGGCGCATCCCCTCCGAGAGCTGGTGCGGATAGGCGTCGAGAAACGGCGTCAGGCCCACGCGTGCGACGTGATGCTCCGCGCGCCGCCGGCACTCGACCCCGGGAAGCCTGAGCATGCGGAGGCCATATGCGACGTTTTGGCGCACCGTCATCCACGGAAACGTGCTGACCCCCTGGAAGACGACGGCGGTCGCGAGCCGTCCCGGGGCGGACCGGGGCATCGTCACGGACCCGGCGCTCGGCGTGAGGAGCCCCGCCAAGACGTGCAGAAGCGTCGTTTTGCCGCATCCCGACGGGCCGATCATCGCGCAGAACTCGCCGGCCCGCACGGAGAACGAGACGTCCTCGAGCGCCGCGATCGGCCCGCGGGGCCCCGGATACGCGTGCGTGAGTCCGGTCGCCACGATCGCAGCGGCGGCCGGGGGCGCGGCCGGCGACCGGCTCACTGCGGTGGGACGAACGGCCCCACGGCCCGGAGCGCTTGCGTCACGAACGAGGTGTCGATGTACGCAGACGGCGGAAGCGGATGATCGTAGGTCAACTCGCCCCGGTTCCGGAAGAACTCCTGCAGCCGCGTGAAGTCGTTGAAGTTCATGGCCCCGTTGGGCTCGTGGAACGGCGCGCGCGCGCGCTTGACCACATCCGCGGGGACGCCGGTGTACTTCTCCACGATGCGCGCGATGTCGTCGCGCCGGTAGCCGCCGCCGTACAGGTCCCGGCACGCGCGCAGCCACGCCTTCATGAAGCCCACGGCTTCCTGGGGGTGCCCGCGCATGAATGCGCCGCTGAAGTACACGGCGGTCACCTGCATGCCGTTGATGAAGTCCTGGCTGAGGCGGACGATCTGCCCGCGATCCTCCGCCAGCGTCGTCAGGGGCTCGCCCAGCATGCCGCCGGCGATCGCGCCGTTTGCGAGCGCCGCGGGCACGTCCGGAAAGTTCACCTCCACCAGCTGCACGTCGGACATCGTGAGCCCGCCTTTGAGCAACGCCGCGCTGACCCAGAATTCCGTGGCCGATCCGATGACGTTGACCGAGACCTTCTTGCCGCGCAGGTCCTTGACCGCGCGGATCTGGTTGTTCTCGAACGCCGAGCGGGCGATCACGAGCGGGGTGCTCACCGGCGGCTTCTCGGCGTGGGCCGGCCCGACGACCTTGAAGTCGAGCCCGCGCGATGCGGCGTTGAACAAGGCGGCCCCGAGGCCGCCGACCGCCGCTTCCGCCCGCCCGCTGGCCAGCACCGCGAACACCGATGCGCCACCCGGCGCGCTGATCAGCTCGGCGTCGATGCCCTCGCGCCGAAGATACCCCCGCTCGATTGCGACGAACAGCGGCGCGAAGATCAGCACCGGCGTGGACACGACACGGATGTGGAGCGGCGCCCGCCCCTGCGCCCGCACTGGCCGCGGCGCCGCGAGCCCTGACGTGAGCAGGCCCAGCGGCAAACTCATGAACGTCCGGCGCGTGATCATCGGCTCACCTCGTCTGACGCCCCGTCCGGGCGCCGCGTGCCTGGCGCACCGTCCTCGCGCGATCCGCTGCGCCCACGCTGCGGAGCAGAAACGCCCGCAGCGCGGGGAGCCGGTCCGTGAGCCGGCCACTTCCCGTCGCCAACCATTGGGTGATCACCTCGTTGAGGACGCCGAGCCACGCCTGAGCGGCCAGCGCGGTGTCCTGGGCCGGGATCGACCCCTCGCCGACGGCGTGATCGAGATGCCGCCGGATGAGCCGGGCGAAGCGGCCGTGGATCTCCAGGCGTTTCTCTTCGAACTCCGGTCCAAGTCCCACCGCCTCGACCAGCAGGATCTTCACCAACCCCCGCCGCGTGTCGGCCGTCTCGAGCACGACGCGCAGCGCCGCCTCCACCTTGGCGAGCGCACCGCGCTCGTCGGCGATCGCAGTCTCGACGCCGGTCTCCACCAGCTCACCGAGCGCGTCCACGAGTGTCACGAAGATCTCCTGCTTGCTCGAGAAGTAGTGGTAGAATGCGCCCTTCGAGGTCTCTGAGGCGGCCACGATGTCGTCGACCGCCGCGGCGTGGTACCCCTTCGCCACAAACACATCCATCGCGGACCCAAGAAGGCGGTCTCGGGTCGGCGTCTCGGCCGGTGATCGCGTCGTCGAGGCTCTTGTCATCATCTGTATCCTTGCGGTTGGGATCGGTTTTTTTTGGGTCAGACCGACGCGTCGGTCTGACCCTCATCTTAGGGACGGTCACCGCGCGTGTCAATGCCCGCCATAACCTCGAGCGCCAGGCCAATTCTCAATCGGGAACCTACCCGTCCAGCGTACCTCCACCCTCCGCCGCCGCCGACTGTAACGGTCCTGGCACTTTCTCCTGCGCACACGAGGAGAAATCGGCTGCCGGTGCCAATCACGCCTTCGCGACGGCCCGCGGTGGTCGATGAGCGGGCGCGTGTGAAGGGAGGCGGTACCGTGGATGCTCGAGCCTTGATCCAGGAACAGTTCGCAGGCAGCCACCGACTCGTGACGCGCTCGCTCGGCGAGGTCTCGGACGACGAGGCCAACCGCGTGTTCGACGGGCCCCTGGCGCCGTTCGTCTGGCAGGTCGGCCATCTCGCGTGGGCCGATCTATACCTTCTGAAGGCCGCAGGCGCATCGCCGTCCCTCACGCTCCCGGACAGTTTCGAGCCGTTGTTCAAGACTGGCACCGGCGGCAAAGCGGCGTATCCCTCGCTCGAGACGGTCCAGCGCGCGTTCGACCAAGCACACGAGGCGGCGATGAAGGCGGCCGCGGAACTCGACCCGGACACCCCCCGCGAGAGCTCCCAGGGCTTCTGGAAGAACTCCGGCGGCGTCCTTTTGTTCTTGAACGGCCATCGATGGTATCACATCGGGAAGATGACATCGCTCAGGGCGCTGCTTGGGAAGCCGCGGGTGTTTGGTTAAGGGGACACAACGCCGCGCTCGGGATGACTTGGGCCGCCCGGAAATCTCCGGGCGGCCCAGACAGATTATAACGACGCCCCGCGCGACACGCCCGGGCCGACGGCCCGGACGGAGACCGCGCCCTACTTCGCCGTGATGGTCGTCGCGCCGGCCGGCGTCACGGTCGGTGTCTTGGCCGTATTAGAGACGACCAGCTTGTCCCACATCCCCGCGACCCCATGTCCGGGCACACCGCAGACAAACTCGTACGATCCGGCCTTACTCGCCGTGAACGTGAGCGTTTGCTTGGTCCCCTTGGGGAGCCCTGCCGCGAGGTCCTTGGTCATCGCGCCCGGGAACGCCGGCGTGGTCGGCGGCACCGCCTGCTGGCCCGCGCCCGACGGCACCACGATGAGACTATGGGCGAGCACGTTCACGTTCTCAAAATGCACCGTGACCTGCCAGCCGGTGGGCACCGTGATTGTCATGGCCCCGCGCTGGTAGCCGTTGAAGTCGAAGCCCCCGTCGGCCGCGCTCTTGCCGGCGACGATCGCGACGTCAACGGAGTGCATCGCCGCGCCGAGGACTGGCGTCCCAGGGACCATCGCCGCGACCGCGGCGACGGCGCCGATGGCACCTCCCCATCGCATCGCGGTCCACGCGTTCCGTGCCAGTGTGTGTATCCGTCTCACCCCATCACCTCCATGATCTTCGCGTCACAGGCACCATTCTACCTACGCGGCACGCCGTCCGGTAGTTCCTGCCTGCCCTCTCCGGCGCGCACCGGCACCGGTCGCCGGCGATCGGCCGGCAGGAGGTCGTACGCGCGGACGCGTATCCTCCGACCCGACGCCGGAGGGACCCACCTGGACAGCCTCGCGTTTCGTGCCATCCGCGCCGCCGTACGCGCCCTCGCCTGGGCGCTGTTTCGTGTCTCCACGGTCGGCATCGACCGCATCCCCGCACGGGGTCCGGCAGTCGTCGTCGCCAATCACGTCAGCTGGCTCGATCCCATCATCTTGCCGCTGGTGATGCCGCGAAAGCCCGCGGTGCTGGCGATGGCGGAGCTGTGGCACATGCCGGGCGTGAGCTTGGTGATGCGCGCCTACGGGCCGCTCGCGATCCCGATCCGCCGCGGAACCGTCGACACGAGCGCGTTCAGGCGCTCGCTCCACGCGCTCCGGCACGGCCGCCTCCTGATCATCTTCCCGGAGGGCGGCATCAGTCCCGACGGCCGCCTCCGGCCATTCCAGCGGGGCGCGGCGCTCCTGGCCGCGCGCGCCGGCGCGCCGCTCGTCCCGGTCGCGATCGTCGGCACGCGCGACGCGCTTCCGCTCGACCGAACGGTGCCGCGCCTCCGGCGTATCGTCGTGCGGGTCGGCGAGCCGATCACGATCGGCGGCGATACCCCAGAGGATCTCGACCGCGCGAACGCGGAGGCCGCGTCCCAGATCATCGCGCTCGCGACCTCGGCGGCGTCGGGTCGCGAACGCCAACGCGAGCCCCGGCGGCCCGGACCGCGCCGGCCGAAGCCCTAGCGCATCGTCTCGATCGCGCGGCCGAACCGTTCGATCTCGCCCTCGGTATTGTAGTAGTGGACGGACGCCCGCACGAGCGGCTCGAGGCGCCGCGCCTCCATGTCGAAGCGGGTGGAGTTGACGGTGGACACCGTCACGTTGATGCGCTGCGCGGCCAGCCGGGCCTTGACGTCCGCCGCGGCGAGGCCGTCAGCGGTGAACGTGACGATCCCGCAGCGTTCCGCGCCGAGATCGTGCACGACCACGCCGGCGCACTCGCACAGTCTCGCCCGCAGGCGCGCCCCGAGGGCGTAGACGCGGTCGCGGATCGCCTCGAGCTCGAGCGCGCGCGCGTAGTCGATCGCGACGGCGAGTCCGATCTTGCCCGCGTAGTTCGCCTCCCAGCTTTCGAAGCGGCGGGCGTCGGGCCGCATCTCGTACCGGTCGCGCGCGACCCACACCGCGGCGTGGAGATCGAGAAACGGCGGCTCGAGCCGCTCCAGCAGCGCGCGCCGCACGTAGAGGAAGCCGATGGCGCGGGGGCCCCGCAGGTACTTGCGCCCGGTCGCGGACAGAAGATCACACCCGATCTCGTCGACGCGCAACGGCATCTGCCCGACGGACTGGCACGCATCCAGCAGATACGGCACCCCGGCGTCGCGGGCGACCCGGCCGACCTCGGCCACGGGGTTGACGAGGCCACCGTTCGTCGGCACGTGCGTGATCGAGATCAGCTTCACGCGCTCGTCGAGCGCGCGCCGGAGCGCGTCCACCGAGATCTGACCGTGTTCGTCGTTCGGGACGACCTCGACCACGGCACCCGTGCGCCGCGCCACCTGCAGGTAGGCGATGTAGTTGCTCGCATACTCGGCCATCGCCGTCAGGATCCGGTCGCCCGGCGAGAAGCGCAGCGAGTAAAACGCCATATCCCACGCCCGGGTGGCGTTCTCCACGATCGCGATCTCGTCCGGCGCACACCCCAGGAGGGACGCGGTGGCCGCGTACGCGTGCTCGATCGCCGCGTCGGCCTCGTCCGCCGCCTCGTACCCTCCAATCTCGGCCTCGCGCCGCAGGTGGCCGAGCATGGCGTCCACCACGGCGCGCGGCATCAGGGCCGCCCCGGCGTTGTTGAAGTGCAGGACGTGCTCGCATCCGGGTGTGTCGCGCCGAACCCGCTCGACGTCGATGGCCATCGCGCTCCGCTCCTGTTGGGGCTACGTCGCCGGTCGAGAACCGAGGCCCGGCGCGAGGTGTGATCGTCCGAGGGCATCGGAGGCTTCGACGGTGCGTCGGGCGAACCCCCCTCACCATGTCGTACGTGGGTGCGCCGCTCCGCCGGCGCGAAGACCGTCCGCTGCTCATCGGCGCCGGCCGGTTCGTGGACGACATCCACATTGCTGGGATGCTGCACGTGGCGATCGTCCGATCCCCGCACGCGCACGCGCGCATCGACGGCATCACGACCGCGGAGGCCATGGCGTCGACCGGCGTCGTCGCGGTCGCAACGGCCGCGGACCTCCCCGCCCCCACCCCGCGCGCGCCCGCCGAGCCGCTGTTTCCAGGCGTCGCGGAGATGCTGCACCCGCTGCTCGCCGAGGGCGTGGTGCGGTACGTCGGGCAGCCCGTCGCGGCCGTGGTCGCGCGGGACCGCTATGCTGCGGAGGACGCGGCGGACCTCGTGCGCGTCTCGTACACGCCGCTCCCAGCCCTAGTCGACGTCGACGCCGCCCTCAAGCCCGGCGCGGCTGTGCTGCACCCCGGGCTCGGCTCCAACGTCGCGTTCGAGGAGGAGCTGCGTGCCGGGGACCCGGACGCGGCGTTCGCGCGCGCCGACCTCGTCGTCGAGGCGCGGATGGAACAGCCCCGCCTCGCCGCGATGCCGATGGAGTGCCGGGCGATCGTCGTCGTTCCGGATCGCCTGCGCAACCGCGTCGACGTGTGGTTGTCCACCCAAAGTGCCCACGGCGCACGGGACGGGATCGCCGAGACGCTCGGGCTCCCGCCGGAGCGCGTCCACGTCGTCGCCCCGGACGTCGGCGGAGGGTTCGGCGCGAAGGGCACGCTGTATCCCGACGAGATCCTGGCGGTCTACCTCGCACGCTCCCTCGGACGGCCGATCAAGTGGGTGGAAGACCGCCTGGAGAACCTCCGCGCGATGGTCCACGGACGGGGCCAGCGCGCGCGGTATCGCGTCGCCGCGACACGGGACGGGATCGTCCTCGCCGTGGACGCCGACATCCTGGGCGACCTCGGTGGCTACTGCCTCGGCTTTGGGGCCGGCGTGCCGAGTCTCAGCGTGCTCGTCGGACTTGGAGCGTACCGCATCGAGCACGCGCGGTTCCGCGTCCGCGGCGTCGCCACGACGAAGGCCCCGACCGGGCCGTATCGCGGCGCGGGGCGGCCGGAGGGCGCGTACTACATTGAACGGATGATGGACCTTGTCGCCAACCGCCTCGGCCTCGACCCGGCGGACGTCCGCCGGCGGAACTTCATCACGACGTTTCCGTACCGGGGACCCACGGGGCTCGCTTATGACTCAGGCAACTATCCCGCGCTACTCGAGCGCGCGCTGGCGCGCTCAGACTACCGTCGATGGCGCGCGGCGCAGGCCCAACGGCGCCGAGGCGGCGGGAAACCGCTCGGGATCGGTCTGGCCACCTGGATCGAGGTAGCCGGCGGCGGCGATTCGTGGGAGACGGGTGCCGTGCGAGTCGAGCGCTCCGGCCGGATCACAGTCTTGACCGGCTCCTCGCCCCACGGCCAGGGCCTTGCGACCGCGTTCGGCCAGATCGCCGCGGACGTCCTGGGGGTGGAGCCGGGCGACGTCACGGTCCGGCACGGCGACACCGACGTCATCCCGTCCGGCGTCGGCACGTTCGGCAGCCGCTCGTTGTCCATCGGCGGGTCGGCGGTCATGCGGGCCGCCGAAGCCGTGCGCGACAAAATCCTCGCCCTCGCCGCGCATCTCCTCGAGGCGGCGCCGGCCGATCTCGTGCTCGCGCGCGGGGCGGTCTCGGTTCGCGGCGTCCCCGGACGCGGCCTCACCTTCGCGGAAATCGCGGACGCGGCGGAAACGGTGGGACGACGCCCGGACGACATGGCGCCCGGGCTGGTCGAGCACGTCCGGTTCGAGTCCGCCGGACCCACGACCCCTTCGGGCGCCCACGTCGCGGTCGTCGAGGTCGACCCGGACACCGGCAGGGTGCAGGTGCTCAAGTACGTCGCGGTCAACGACTGCGGGCGCGTCGTCAACCCGCTCCTCGTCGAAGGCCAGATCCACGGCGGCCTCGCGCAGGGTTTCGCCCAGGCGCTGTTCGAGCAGGTCGTCTACAGCCCCGACGGCCAGGTGCTGACCGGATCGCTGCTCGACTACGCCGTGCCGACCTCCGCCGACCTGCCGGCGTTCGAGAGCGACGCGCTCGCAACGCCGTCGCCGGTCAATCCGCTGGGGGCGAAAGGCATCGGCGAGTCGGGCACGATCGCGGCACCGGCCGCGCTCGTGAACGCGGCCATCGACGCGCTGCGGCAGGCGGGCGGCGGCGCCCTCGACCTGCCCGCCGATCTGGACGCCGTGTGGCGCGCGCTCCGCGGCGCGCGGGCCACCTAGCGTCCATCGCAGCCGGGCGCTCGCGCGTCAGCGGCCCCGCTTCGCGCGCGGCCCTCGGGAGAACAGTCCCTCCAGCCACCGCGCAAAGCCGTGCGGCTCCTGGTGCTCGTCCAGGCCGCGCTCGAAGCTCTCCATCGCCGCTCGCACGCCGACGTCCCTTCCCGCGGCCCTGCTCATGATCCACTTGTGGTCGCCGAGGTAGACGAACACGTCCCCCGGCGAGCGCCCTGGAAAGAACCGGCGGAGGCGCTTGAACGCGGGGTCCTGGATCACCGGCAGGTACACGCGCGTGTACCACTCTCGCGCGGCACTGCGCAGCGACCCGCGACCGCGCTGCTTCGCGACGTCCTCGATCCACCGCTGGAGCTTCGGGTACTGGCCGACCTCGTGGAGGACGATCGTCGTGATGCCGGTGCGCTGCTCGAACAACAATCGCTCCCGCCCCACGACATCCTCGGGCCGCTTGGCCTCGGGCAGGTAGACGACGACCTCGGCGTCGATGTCGCGGGCGCCAACGAGCTTCGCCGCCGCCACGCGGTGGTGGCCGTCCGCGACGAAGTACTCGTGCCCGATCCGGTAGAGCAGCACCGGGGGCAACACCTCACCGTGGTCGAGCGCCGCGACCAGGCGTTTGACCCGGGACGGCGTCAGACCGCTGCCGGCGCGGAGCCCCTGCGGAAAGTAGCGCGCGCGGCCCACGCTGCCCACGATCTCGTCGAGCGGCACCTGGATGACCCCGAGCGGACGCGCCGTGAGGGCGCCCAGCGACCGCTGGACTTCCTCGAACTCCTTGAATCGGCGCGGCGACATCACCTGGAGGCCCCCTCGAGCGGAAGCACGACCGATCGGAACGCGTTCACGACCTGAGTGTCATCGAAGACCGTCACGCGCGCCCCCTTTGCGACGTAGGACAGATGGTTGTGGCCGTGCACGAAGTAGCGCGGCCGAAACCGCCACAGCGCGGCGCGAAACGCGCGGAACCCGACGTGGGCCCGGTCCTGTCCGTCGTGGATCCCGAACGGCGGGGCGTGCGTCACGATGATGTCCACCCCGCCCGCCCACCACGCCGCCGGACGGACGCGCAGCACGTGCCACCACATCTCCCGCTCAGTGTACTGCACGCCCTCGCCGTTGTACCACATGCAGCCTTCGAAGCCGAGGATGCGCAGCCCGGCGATCTTGACGAGGCGTCCTTCGATGTTCTCTCCGGGCGGCGGGCTCTCGTGGTACCGCCGGTCGTGGTTCCCGCGCACGTACAGCAACGGCACCCGGTACCGATCGGACAACTCCTCGAGGTAGTCCGCGGGAAGATCACCGCAGGAGAGGATCAGGCGCACGCCCGCCACGGCAGGCGACGGCGGGTCCGCCAGCAGGCGCTCGTCGACCTCATCGCTGACCGCGAGGATCTTCACGCCGCCACCGCGACGCCCGCCGTTGGCCGGTGGCGCGGGCGCCGGCGAGTTGAGCGTAGCACAGCGGCCCGCCGGCGCGGCGCGCGATCCGCGCCGAGGCGGCGGGTGAGCGCACCGCAAGATCGTCGAGCGCCGGAACGAAGTCCCGAGCTACCACCGAAGCTGAGCGCTACCGTCCGGGTGCCACGTGATCGAGCACTCCGGGGACATCCGCGCCAGCCGCTCGACGATCGCGCGCCCCGTCTCGCCTCCGGCGAGGACGGGTGATCCCCGCCTCGCCCGCGGCAGCCCGTGTCCGAGCGTGACCGGGTACAGGGTGATCGCCTCGAGCGTGCCCCCGTCGAACCGGCACACCGGCACGATCGCTTCCCAGTACCTGGGATCGACCGCGAACCCGCCCCTCGCGCCGCGCGCATCGAAAGGTCGGCCGGCGTCGCCGTCGGAGGGAGCCCGAGCCGCTCGTAGAAGTCGGCCGGCTGGCGCTGGAGCACCTCGTTCTGGAAGATGAAATTGCCGAGGCTGTAGAAGATCGGTTTGCCCTTGTAGATCTCGATGCCGCGCAGCAGATGCGGCCCGTGACCGAGCACGGCGTCCGCCCCCGCGTCCACCGCCGCCCGGCAGAAGGTGGTGACGAACTCTGCCGGCTCCTCGACCTCGTGCCCGGCCATCTCATGGGCGTGCACGCTCACGAACACCCAATCGGCCTGGCGGCGGGCATCGCGGATCCACTGGAGATTCGCCGCGAGGTCCCCGGCGTGCGGGCTGGTGCGCACGCCCTCCGGCGCACCGACGCGGAACTTGTGGTCGAACAGGGTCGCGACCCCGTCGGGGTCGGGACGTTGGAAGCCAAGTTGCACGGAGTGGGCTCGCCCGGCGCCGAGATGCAGCCGCTCGTGGATCGCGGCGAGCTGCGCCACCGTCTCGCGGCTCGCGGTGATCGTCGTCTCGTGCCGCAGCGGGTTGACCCCGGGCCGGCCCTGGCAGTCCGGCCGCTGCTCCCCTGCGGGAGCGTGCGGGGGGAACGAACTGGTGAGCGCGATCAGCGCGATGCGGCCCGCCGCGACATCGAGATATCCTGGAGACCGCGCCTCCGCGAGGTGCCGCCCAATCCCGGCGTAGACGACCCCCGCGCGGTCGAGTGTGTCCATCGTGCCGAGCAGGCCGCCCTCGCCCCAGTCCGCCATGTGGTTGTTGGCGGCGGCATAGAGATTGAACCCCATGGCGTTCAGATCGTCGATGATCCGCGGCGAGCCCACGACGTACGTCCCGCCGCTTGCGGCCTGCGGGCTCCCGAGATAGTCGTGCAAGGTGCCCTCGAGGTTGGTGAAGCGGACGTCCGCGGAGCGCAGCAGCGCCACGAGCGCGTGAAACGCGGGATCGCGGGACTCGCCGATGTGCTTCGTGATGAGCGCGTCGCCGGTGGCGGCGAGGAGCAGCGGGTGAGACACGAGATCGGCCCTTCCGGAAACAAAGTGCCGTGCCGCGCGCGGCACAGCCCGATGGCCACTTATTCTTGCGCCGGCTCGGGAACTCCTTGCCGGGCGCGCGCCCGGCCGCGCCGGCGCGCGATCGCGTGCGGGTCGGCAAGGTCGCGCACTGCGTCGCCGACCAAATTGAGACACAAGACCGTCAGCACGATCGCCCCCCCGGGGAAGAACACAAACCACGGCGCGGTGGCGACGTACACGTGGGCGTCGTCGAGCATGTTGCCCCAGGTCGGCGTCGGCGGGCGGACGCCCAGCCCGAGGAACGACAGCGCGGCGTCTGCGAGGATCGCCTCCGCGAACACGAACGTGGATTGGACGATCAGCGGCGCAACGCAGTTGCGGAGAATGTGCACGACGAGGATCCGGCCGTCGTGCTCGCCGAGCGCCACGGCCGCCTCCACGAACGTGCGCTCCTTGAGCTGCAGCGTCGAGGCGCGGACGATCCTGGCCGTCCGGGGGAAGAACACGAGCGCGATCGCGATCACCTCGTCGCGCGCGTTCGCGCCGAGCGCTGCGACCAGCGCGATCGCGAGCAGCAGCGCCGGAAACGCAAGCAGCCCGTCGAGCAGGCGCATCAGCACCGCGTCCACCCGACGGTAGTACCCGGCCGCCAGGCCCGCGGCGGTGCCCGCGATCGTGCTGAGCGCCATGACCGCGAGGCCGATGAGGAGCGACACCCGGCCGCTCGCGATCACGCGGGACAGCACGTCCCGCCCAAAGTTGTCCGTGCCGAACGGGTGGGCCGCGGCGGGCGCGAGCAGGCGGTGCTCCACGTCGAGCTGGGTGGCGGACGGCAGCGGCAGCCAGGGCGACACCGATGCGGCCAGCGCGATCGCCGCGAGGATCGCGAGCGACGCCGCAGCGAGCGGCCGGCGTCTCAGGAGCGCGCGCAGGAACAGCCGCATCGCGCTAGTAGCGAATCCGCGGGTCGATTGCCGCGTAGAGCAGGTCGACGACCAAGTTGAGCAGCACGTAGACGAGCGCGACAAACAGCACCACGCCCTCGATCACCGGATAGTCCCGCCGGCTGATCGACTGCACGATGAGGTTCCCGATCCCCGGCAGAACGAACACGGTCTCCGTCACGACGGCGCCGCCGAGGAGCGCCGCCAGGCTCGTGCCGATGACGGTCAGCGTCGGAATCAGCGCGTTGCGAAACGCGTGGTGGGCGAGGATCAGCACGTCGGAGAGGCCCTTGCTGCGCGCCGTGCGGATGTAGTCCTCGTGCAGCACGTCGATCGTGGCGTCGCGCGCGATGCGGGCGATCAACCCCGCCTGCGTGAAGGCGAGCGCGGTCGCCGGCAGGATCAGGCTCGCCAACCACGGTCCCACGCCCTGCGACGGCGAGACGTAACCCGCCACCGGCAGCAGCCGCAGCGCGACGGCGAACACGGCGATCAGGTTCAACCCCGTCCAGAACGACGGCACCGACACGCCGACGAGAACGAGCAGCATGAACACCTGGTCGTACGGACTATCCTGTTTCCAGGCGGCGATGGCGCCGGACGGAATCGCGACCGCGAGCGCGAGCCCCTCGGCAAGGGCGGTGAGGCCGGCCGTCGGCCCCAGATGCTGCCAGATCGCATTGAGCACGGGCTCCCGCAGGAAGATCGAGCGGCCGAGATCGCCGTGGAGCAGGCGCTCGAACCACAGCGCGAACTGCACCGGGAGCGGGCGGTCGAGGCCCATCGCGTGCCGGAGCTGTTCGACCTGGGCCGCGCTGGCGTCCGGGCCCAGGATGATCGCGGCGGGGTCGCCGGGGATCAGGTGGAGCAGCACGAAGAGCGTCGTCCCGACAACCAGGAGGACCGGGATCAACGCGGCGAGGCGCCCGGCGACATACCCTGCCACGCTACCCCGCCCCGCGAACCCGCCGGGCCCGAGACGCGCGATCGCGTGCGCGGGCAACGCGCGCTGCTACGGCTCCCGGGCGGCGTGCGTCCGCACGCGGGAACCGCGGTCCGCCCCCGCCCTCGCCGTCGCCGGATCGCGGCGACACGTCGCTAGCGCTCCGCGGTGGTCCGCCTCACCGGGTCACCCACACGTTCCAGAAGCGCACGTCGAAGTACGACGTGTAGCCGTGAAGGTGTTGGTTGTTGTACGCCTCGAGCCCGAAGTAGTTGCCGATCTTGGCCACCGGCACGTCCGCGTAAAACGTCGTCTGGATCTGGTCCATCAACTTCTTTCGCCCCGCCGCGTCGGTGACCGGCGTCTCGCTCCACTTCGTGAGCAGGCCGTCGAGCGTCTGGCTCTTGTACCAGCCCGGCCACGAGGCGCCGAAGAAGATGATCGCGGTCGGGTCGATCGACGGCGAGAAGCCCGTGAGGAAGATGTCGTACTGGTCCTGCTTCGCGCGCCGGCTGAGGAGCGTCGGCCAGTCGAACACCTGAGAGTCCACATTGAACCCCACGGCCTGGAGCTGCGGGGTCAACACCTGCGCGGTGTTGTAGTTCCACGTGTAGTCCTTCGTCGACATCATCAAGACTTTCTGGCCATTGTACCCGGCCTCTTTGAGCAGCGTGCGTGCCTTGTCGAGATTCTGATGGTTGTAGATGTCTGCACCCGCGGTGCTGTACACGCCCTTCTGCTCCGGGAAGAACAGCCCCGGGTCGAGCTGCCAGAAGGTCTTCGGCCCGATCGCCGCGGCCATCGCATCCGCCGGCTTGATCGCGTAGAGCGCCGCCTGGCGCGCCCGCACGTCCTGGAAGACGCCGTGCGCCTTGTTGAACACGGCGCCGGTCCAACTGAACACCTTCACCACGTCCGCGGTCAGCTGCGGCGTGCTCTTGATCTTAGCGTACATGTCCTGCTCGAGCTCGACGGCGAAATCGTACTGCCCGGTGGAGACGCCGTCCAGGCGCACTTGAGGATCCGCCACAAACGAGAACTGGATCTCATCCGCGTAGGCGACCTTGCGCCCGGTGATCCCGCCCCAGTTCTCGGTGCGGGACACGTACGCAGGGTTGCGACCGAGAACGATCCGCTGCCCCGGCACCCATTCCTTGACGATGTACGGTCCGGTCCCGATGTACACGGTCGCGGGTTTGTCCCCGGCCGCGTCGGCGACGCTCTTCGGCATGATCACCGCGGACTGCTTCGGGTCGCCGATGTTGGTGAGCAGCGGGGTGAAGACGCGCGCCAATTCGATCTCGAGCGTATGGTCGTCGACCTTCCGGAGCGCCTTGATGGCCTTGAACGTGGGCGCGCCTCCGAGCCTGCCCCACCGCTCGAGCGATGCGACCGCGTCGTCCGCCGTCACCGGCTGGCCGTTGTGGAACTTGATCCCCTGCCGGAGGCGGATCGTGTACTTGAGCCCGTCCGGGCTGACCGAGTATCCTTCGGCGAGCAGCGGCTTGACCTCGTAGTTCCGATCGAGCGCGAACAGCCCCTCGGCGTAGTGCCAGGCGACGAGCCGTGTCGCCGTCGCGGTGGACGCCTGCCAGTCGATCGTGCCCGGCTCGGCGTCGGTGGCGACGTGAATCACGCCGCCACGGACCGCCTGCGCGGTCGCCGGCGAGGCGCCGGTCACCGACAGCCCGCCTCCCGCGCCGACAGCCGCAGCACCTACCCCCACGGTCTTCAGAAACTCGCGCCGCGTCAGTCCCTTCAGCATCTCAGGCCTCCCATCCGGTGCACACCGTGTCGCGACGGCTCGCCCCGTCGCGATACGGCGCCCACGCGCGTTCGAGATCCGGCACCCAGACCTGGTGTCGACGCCCACGCCGAGATCTCCCTATCGCGCCGTCCGAAAACGACGGCGCCGGGGTGTACGGCGAAGCTCATTGCGCGCAGCGCCGCCGGAACCCTTCCGGCGCCTCCGCGACGCGGTCTCGACCGTCGGAGGCGTGGGCGCGGCCAAGCCGCGCCCGCCTCACCGGCGACCGAGCGACCGTTCCAAACGGGCCCGCACCACCGGCCATTCTTCCACCAGAATACTGTAGTAGACCGAGTCGCGCAGGTATCCGTCCGGCATGATGCGGTGGTGACGGAGCACCCCCTCGCGCACGGCGCCGAGGCGTTCGATCGCCCGCTGGGATCGCTCGTTCCGGCCGTCGGTCTTCAGCTGGACGCGGATCATGCCGAGGGCCTCAAAGGCGTGGCGCAACAGCAGGAGCTTGCACTCGGTGTTGACCGGCGTGCGCCACACGTCGGGGCTCAGCCACGTCCACCCGATCTCCAGCGCCCGATGCGCCGGCGTGATGTCGAGGAACCGCGTGCTCCCGACCACGCCGCCGTCGCCGGGAGTGACGATCACGAACGGGAGCTCGAGGCCCGTGTCGCGCGCCCGCAGCGCCTCGCTGACGAGCCGGGCCATGTCGTCGACGGTGACCACCTGGATCGGCATGTAGGGCCAAATCTCCGCGGCGCGGCCGGCCTCGTACAGTGCGTCCACGTGCGACGCCTCCATCGGCACCAGCGCCGCATGCTCGCCGACCAGCTCCACGGGTTCCACGCGTACGGTCATCCGTGCCTCCGCCCGGCGGCACGCCATCCGGCGCGCGCCACAGCCCGTGCGCGCATTCATTCGCTGCGGATCTCGCCCACCCTGTGGCTCATCGGATACCGCCGGGACACAGACGTCGGGTCCCCGAATGTCCCCACCAGCCGTTCAACGCGATCGCAGTTCACAGCGCCGCTTGGCGCCGAACCCTCTACCGCGCCGTCAGGGCACGTTCGCCGGCTCCGGCGTTCGGGCCGCGGCCTGCCGGCGGGGGCGCCGGATCCGCGCGTACTCGGCCACCAAGTAGGAGCCGACGACGACCGCCACGGTCAGGGCCTGCGCCGTGAGGCTCTCCAGACTGCTGTACAGCGAGAACCAGACGTTCATCCAGTTCGGCAAATCGAAGGCGGGCCACTTGGTCGTCGCGAGCCAATGGGCCTGCTGCATCTCCTGGACGGTCTCGCCCACCATGACGACCAACACGCCACCGAGCAGAATGCCGGTGAGCACCAGCATCTTCCGATACGGGAGCCGATAGTGAGACGAGAAGTTCAGCCACGCCACGAGCAACGTCAGACCCACGCCGATCAGGCTGCCGAGGAGCACCATGTGTCCGCCGACCTGCAGGCGCAGGCTCTGGAGAAACAGCACGACCTCGAACCCCTCCCGGTACACCGAGGCGAAGCCGAGCAACGCGAGGCCCCGGAACACCACGGCGGGCGGCGTCCCCGGACGCTCGAGGAGCGCCCGCTCGGTCCGGGTGTGGTGGGTAATCCACCCCGTCCAGTAGACCCGGTGAAAGAACCAGTTCATGATGATCAGCAGGATCACCACAGCGAGCAGGCCGGTCGCCGCCTGCAGGTCCAGTTCCGGTGCGTTCACGTCCGAGAGGATGGCGACCACGACGAACCACGTGGCGATCGTCGCCAGAAACCCCACCCCCGCCCCTGCGGTCACAGGGCGGCCCCAGCCGGACCGCGCGCGCGACAGGCTCGCCGTGATCGCCGACAGCACCAGGATCGATTCCAAACCTTCCCGGAACACCAGGACCCCCGTGTCGACGGCGGCCGCGGCAGGGGTGAGATGTTTCGCGGTCGGATCCGGAGCCCCGCCCGCCGTGACAGCCAACCACACGAATACGCCGATCACGAAAATGGCGGCGAGCGTCATCAACGCCGCCCGGGCTCCTGGACCAGGAGCTCGCATCACCGACCTCCTCTTGCGCGCATTGCGCTCGAACAGCCGTTGGAATCGTCTATGTTAGGCTTGCCGAACAGATTCTAGAGTGATATGGTCAAGAAAGGCTGTCAAGCCTTGATTCGAGCCAACGACGCAGCGGCCTTGCTGCACACGACCCCGCGCGCGTTCGTAAAGGTCTGGTGTAGGTAAAACGGTGGCAATTTCCGTGGCACGATTCTCAACCAGCGGGGCGGTAGCCGCGTTTCGCGCGCAAGGCCGAAGTATCACGGCCCAACGTATGGCCGTGTTCCACGCCATCGAGGACGCTGATGGTCATCCCACGGCCGAAGAGCTCCACACCCGCCTCAGGGATCGGGTGCCCCGGCTCGCGCTCAAGACCGTGTATGCGATCCTCCACGAACTCGCCGAACTCGGGCTGCTCGCGCCGATACCGCTACCGGTAGGGGCGATGCGATGGGAGCCGAACACGGCTCCTCACGGACACCTCTTCTGCGACGTGTGCCGGCGCGTGGTGGACCTGCCCGTTGACCCCAGCGTCCTCATGCCGTTGGTTCGACGCGCCGATCGGCGGTTCGATGTGCGGGGAGCCGCCCTGATCGTGCACGGGCGTTGCGACCGGTGCGCCATGTAACGTTCAGCCGGGCGGAGAGACGCCGCACGACGGAGGGTGGAGATGAACCCCGAGGGAGCACCCACACTCAAGGAGTTCGTTGTCGATCACGTGCATACCACGTTGTACGACGAGACCGTCCAATGGCAGCCACCGCTCAGCGGGGTCCTCAGGTGTCTGACCGCCGCACAGGCGGCGTGGAAACCCGCTCCCGCACGACATTCCATCTGGCAGATCGTCCGCCATCTGATTCGCTGGAAGCGCGGAGTGCTCGAGGCGTGGGATGGGAATCCGGCCAACGGGACGCAGCTCGCCGCCGGCGATTGGCAAGAGGTCTCCGGAAGCGACGCTGACTGGGACCGCGACCGCGACACCCTGCTCCACATCTCCTCCGAGTTCCTGACCCGGGCGAAGGCGCTCGATGACGCGGGCCTCGCGAGGCGGATCGCCTGGTACAAAGGCGGGTGGACGCAGCCGCTAGCGATGCGTCTCGTCCGAACGACAACCCACGACATCTACCACGCTGGACAGATCATGTACTTGCGAGCCCTACAGGGCATCCCACCCCGGTGACGATGCGGTACACACTAGTTCGGGCTGCGCGCGTCGCGAATCATGCCCAGGAAGTAACGGTGCACCCGGATGTCGGCGGCGAGCTCCGGGTGAAACGACGACACCAGGAGCGGTCCCTGTCGCGCGAGCACCGGCTTGCCGTCGAACGACGCGAGCACGATCACTCCGGCGCCGGCTTCCTCGATCACCGGCGCCCGGATGAAGACCGCATGCAGCGGCGGCGGCCCGAACGCGGCGACATCCAGATCGGTTTCGAACGAGTCCACCTGACGGCCGTATGCGTTGCGGTGGATGGTGATGTCCATCAGGCGGAGCAGCGGCGGCTCTCCTCCGTGCGCGGCGCGCGCGAGCAGGATCATCCCCGCGCAGGTCCCGTACACCGACATCCCCTGCCGGACCCGCGCCGGGATCGACCGATCGAGGCCGTATTCCACCATCAACTTGCCGATCGTCGTGGACTCGCCGCCCGGGATGATCAACCCGTCCACCCGCTCGAGCTGCGCCACGGTCCGGACCTCCGGGGCCTCCACCTCGAGACCCCGGAGGATTCTCTGGTGCTCGATGACGTCTCCCTGAAGCGCCAACACGCCGACGTTCACTGTCCGTGTCTCCGCAGCTCGCGGCCCGAGGGTTACCAGCCGCGGGTCTGCAGGAGCTCGCCCTCGGGCAGCTTCCGGATGTCGAGCCCCTTCATCGGCTCGCCGATGCCCTCGGACACGTGCGCGATCAGGTCTGGGTCGTTGTAGTGGGTCGTCGCCTGAACGATCGCCTTCGCGCGCTTCGCCGGGTCGTCTGACTTGAAGATTCCCGACCCTACGAAGTTGCCGTCGCAGCCGAGCTGCATCATCAGTGCCGCGTCCGCCGGCGTCGCGATGCCCCCCGCGGAGAAGTTTACCACCGGCAGGCGCCCGAGCGCCCGCGTCTCCAGCACGAGCTCGTACGGTGCGCCGAGCTCTTTCGCGACGGTCATCAGCTCCTCTTCGGGCGTGGCCTGCAACTGGCGGATCCCGTCCAGGACCGTGCGCAGGTGCCGCACCGCTTCGACGACGTTGCCAGTGCCGGCCTCGCCCTTCGTCCGGATCATCGCGGCGCCCTCGCCGACCCGCCGGAGCGCCTCACCGAGATCGCGCGCACCGCAAACGTACGGCACCTTGGACACGTGCTTGTTGATGTGGTACCGCTCGTCCGCCGGCGTTAGAACCTCGCTCTCGTCGATGAAGTCGACGCCGAGCGCCTCGAGCACCTGCGCCTCGACGAAGTGCCCGATCCGAACCTTGGCCATGACCGGGATCGTCACCGCGGCCATGATCTCCTTGATCTTCAGCGGATCCGCCATCCGGGCGACGCCGCCTTCTCGGCGAATGTCCGCCGGTACACGCTCGAGCGCCATCACCGCGCACGCGCCCGCGTCTTCCGCAATCTTCGCCTGCTCCGCAGTCGTCACGTCCATGATGACGCCGCCCTTGAGCATCTGCGCGAGCCCCCGCTTCAGTTTGACCGTGCCGACATCCGCCATGCCGCTACCTCCCGTTCGCTCAGTCTGACTCACGACGCGCTCATCACCGATCCCGCGGCGCCCCAACTCGTTCATGGGGACCGCGGCCGTGCGCGTGTCCGTCAACCCTGTCCGTCGAGCCCCAACTGAGGCGCAATCGCCCGCAGCGCCTCGATCACGAACGCGATGTGCTCGTCGAGCGGAACACCCAACTCCTCGGCGCCCCGCACGATGTCCTCGCGCCGCACCCCGCGGGCGAACGCCTTGTCCTTCATCTTCTTCTTGACCGACGTCACGTCCACGTCGGTCACCGCGCGCGAAGGCCGGACGAGGGCGACGGCGATCACGAATCCCGACAGCTCGTCCGCGGCATAGAGCGCCCGTTCCATCCGCGTCTCGCGCGCCACGCCGCTGTAGTCCGCGTGCGAGAGGATCGCGCGGCAAATCGGTTCCGCAAGCCCATGGCTCTTCAGCAGCTCGACCCCGGCGAATGGGTGGCCCGCATCCTGCGACGGATGCCGCTCATAGTCGAGGTCATGAAGCAGCCCGGCGAGACCCCAGGGTTCCTCGTCCTCTCCGAACTTCCGCGCATACGCCCGCATCACGGTCTCTACTGCGAGCATGTGCTTCAGGAGGTTCGGCGAGCTCGTGTGCTCCGTCAACAACTGCCATGCCTCGTCGCGTGTCATCCTCTTGGCGCACCTATATGTTTATAGTGACACCTGTTGACTCGATCCCAGAGCATTGCTATATTTCGTATAACTCGAGCCTGGAGTATGTCAATATTCCTATGTACACTATTCGTGTAACTAGATATATCAAAGGAGCCGGGTGTTGACCATCGACCTGAAGAGAGACGCCGACCAGCCGCTGTACCGCCAGATCCACGCGGCAATAGCACGATCCATCCGGAATGGCGAGTTCAAGCAAGGCGCCAAACTGCCATCCGTGCGTGTCCTGTCTAAGGAATTGGGTGTAAGCTTGATCACGATTGTGCAGGCGTACGATGCCCTCACCGCCGACGGGCTCGTGCATGCCTCAGTCGGTCGCGGGACATTCGTCGGGAGTTCGTCCGCGGTGCACAGCACCGACCAGGTCGAACCAGATTCGCTGGTGTCTGGCGACGGTGAGTGGCAGACATCGCTTCCTGTGTACCTAAAGGCGCCTCGCATCTCGGCGATGCAGGCCCTCCTGAAGCCGGCTCGAAGACCAGAGGTGATCTCCCTCGCAAGCGGCACTCCTGACCCGACGCTCTTTCCGGTCCGCGCAATCGGCAGACTGTGGCACAGGGCCATGGCCGTTGAGGATCCGCGCTACATGCAGTACGGCAGCCCGGGGGGCGATGCGAACCTCCGCACGTGGATCGCCGCTCACTGCAGCTCCGCAGGCATCCCGGCCAGGCCAGAGGATATCCTCATCACGTCCGGGGTGCAGCAGGCGATCGATCTCGTCGCAAGGACGTTCCTTGGTCCTGGCGACTATGTGCTGGTCGAGAGTCCAACGTTTCTCACGGCCCTGGACATCTTCGACGGGCGAGGAGCGAAGCTGATCGGCGTTCCGGTCGATGCTCGAGGCATGCGGGTTGACATCGCGGCAACGCTCGTGGAGCGATTCCGGCCGAGGATGATCTACACCATCCCGACCGCCCAGAACCCCACTGGGACGACGATGAAGGAGGACCGGCGGCGCCGCCTCGCTGACCTGGCCAAGCAGCACAATATCCTTGTTCTCGAGGACGACAGCTGCAGCGAGTTCACATACGATGGGGACGCACCTCCGTCGGTGAAGGCGTTCGACACCGGCGGCCACGTGATCTTCGTGAAGGGGTTTTCAAAGACGGTGGTACCCGGGCTCCGTATCGGCGGCCTCGTCGCGCATGGGATCGTCATGAGCCGCCTCGCCGAGTCCAAGTCGGTGGCGGACCGATTCACACCAACGCTGATCCAACGGACGTTGTGGAGGTATTTGTCGTCGAAGCTGTATCTGCGCGATCTCGAAACGGCAAGAAGCGTGTACCGGAAACGCAGAGATGCGATGGTTCGGGCGCTTGAGACGTTCATGCCGCCCGATATCACCTGGAGCCACCCAGACGCCGGATTCAATCTCTGGATCAACCTTCCCAAGCCGGTTTCGGCGTCAGAGGCCTTCGAGGAGGGCCTGAAGGAGGGGGTTGCGTGCGGGGCTGGGGATCTCTTTCTCCCACATGTCCCGCCACCGAACGGGTTGCGCCTGTCGTTCGCCGACAAACCCGAGCACGTGATCTTGGAGGGAGTAAAGAGACTGGCCGCCGCAATCGGAAGGCTGCAAGACCAAGAACGCGGCAGACCTCAGGAGTCGGAGTTCGTAACGACTGTCTAGATGCTCATCTGAGCAAGATATCGATCAGGCGCTCCAGATCCGTGTCGGAGTAATAGCTAAGTTGAATGGTGCCTTTCTTCCCGATCGGCACGATTGATGCTTTTGTGGAATACCGCTCCCCGAGCTGCATGGAGAGATCGACGAGTTGAGGGTTCGGCTTCCTTGGGCCTCGCCGCCGTGTTTCACGTGAAACATTCCGGACCCAAGCCTTCGCCAGGTCCTCTGTCTCCCTGACCGATAATCCCTTCTCCTCGATGATTCTCCAAGTGTCGAGCATGGCGCCGGTCGACTGAATCATAAGCAGCGCGCGGCCGTGCCCTTCGGAGATTCTGTCGGCACTTATGGCCGATTGGATCTCGGAGGGAAGCTCAAGCAGTCTGAGTGAGTTCGTGACTGCCGGCCGGCTCCCGCCCACCACTTCGGCGATTTGCTCCTGGGTCATCGCGAACTCTTCGCCGAGTCTGCGATATGCCGTAGCCCGCTCGATCGGGTCGAGGTCTTCCCTTCTGAGGTTCTCGATGAGCGCCAGCTCCAGCATCTCGCGATCTGGCAGATCACGGACAACCGCCGGGATCGTCGTGATCCCGGCCGCCTGAGCGGCCTTCCATCTCCGTTCCCCGGCGACAATCTCGTACCCTGAGCCCGATCGCCTGACGATGATGGGTTGGAGTATGCCATGCCGCCTCACGGACGCGACGAGCTCGTCAAATGCCTCCCCGGAGACTTCTCGGCGAGGTTGGTATGGGTTGGGGGAGAGCGTGGAGATATCAATCTCCGCTGTCGGTCCGGACGGCTGGTCCTGATCGGCCACTCCTGGGATCAACGCTCCAAGCCCACGCCCAAGCCCGCGTTTCATCATTGCGTGTCACCTCGATGGTCAACAAATTGTGCGACGGGATCCTGCTCCGGCCTGGTCTCGTCTACGGACGGGTCTGCTTGAGGTTCTTCTCGCGGTCCGGGTTCTGGCTGAGGTTCTTCTCGCCCAAGAGGCTCCGCATGCGGCTCCCCTGATTGAGCCCCATCCCCACTCGCTGTCTCGTTCTCGATCGGCGTCCCCAACCGTGCCAGCAGCTCCCGCGCGAGCGCGGCGTACGCTTTGGCCCCCTTGGATCCAGGAGCGTACGACGAGACAGGCTGGCCATAGCTCGGCGCTTCGGCGAGCCGTATGCTCCTCGGAACCTCTGTCTGGAGCACGAGGTTGGGAAAGTGGGCGCGAACATCCGCGGCCACCTGTTCCGACAACTTCGTACGTTGATCGACCATTGTCAGCACGATCCCCGCCACACCGAGAGAGGGATTGACATGCCGTCTGATGAGCGCGACCGTCTCCATCAGTTGAGCCAGCCCCTCCAGGGCGTAGAACTCGCTTTGGAGAGGGATCAGGCAACTCTCGGCCGCGCTCATGCCGTTGACCGTCAGCAGCCCAAGCGACGGGGGACAATCGATGAAAATGAAATCGTATCGCGGTTCGATGTTCCTGAGGGCGGTGCGCAACTTCGTCTCTCGAGCGATTTGGGAGACCAACTCCACCTCGGCACCCGCGAGCCTAACGTCGGACGGCAGGATGTCCAATCCCGCGATGCTGGTATGGACGATGGCGATGTCCGCTGTCGCCGATCCCGTGATCACGTCGTACGTCGTGATTTCCAGGCTGGACTTGTCGACGCCGACGCCGCTCGTGGAGTTCCCCTGAGGATCCATATCGACCAGCAGGACATCCTTACCGAGGTGGGCGACGGACGCACCCAAGTTAATGGCGGTGGTGGACTTCCCGACGCCGCCCTTCTGATTGACGATCGCGAAGATGTGGCCCGTGTGAGTCGTGACTCCATTCTGCGACGATGTGGTTCGAGCGCGACCGTGTATCGATCACCAGTTCCCCAAGACCACACAAACTCCTTCCACGGCGGCATTCGGGAACCAACTATCACGACACGTGATCAGGAATCTTGAGGAAAACCTCCCACACATTGCCATGTTCACGACGGCCGGCGTTTAGGCAGCGCATCGGCGCGAATGATCTGGGGACAACCCGGACGGTGTGATCAAAGGGTATCGCAACCAACGAGGGTGCATATGAACATATGAACACTTGAAACTATGGATATACGAATATCCAAGTTAGACATCTACATGTATAACTATGTGAACGCCGATCCACCTTCCACCAGCCCCCGGCGCCGCGCGCCGAGGCCGCGTCCATGGGAGATGCTCACCCGATCGGCCGCCGCTCGGCGAGCCCGGGCCGCCGCGGATACTCGGCGGGTGTGGCGAATGCCTTGCGCACGACAACGATCGAGGACGACCGCGAGAACTCGGTGGCTCGCACGGCGGCGACTCCGCCCAGCACCGCGAGCGCGTGGGCCGCGGCGGCGAGTTCCCGGGACGCCGATGCGCCCTTCGGAAACACCGCGATACCCCCGACGCGAAGCAACGGGAGCGCGTACTCCGCGAGCACTCGGAGATCCGCGACGGCCCGCGCCGTCACCGCGTCGTAGCGGTCGCGGTGGGCGGGATCGCGTCCGAGCTGCTCGGCGCGGGCGCAGGCAACTTCAACGTTTGCGAGCCCCAGCTCACGCACGGCGATCCCGAGAAACCCGGCCTTCTTCCGCGACGCCTCCACGAGCACCACGCGCGCGCTAGGGTGCAGCAGCGCAATGAGGATCCCCGGAATCCCGGCACCGCTTCCGAGATCCGCGATCGCGCCGGCGGCCGGAAGCGCGGGGAGCACGTCGAGGCCGTCCGCCACGAGCACGCGCGCGGCATCTTCCCGGGTCCGGGCGCCGGTGAGCCGGAGCCGGCCGCTCCACGCGACGACGAGGTCAAGATACCGTTCGAGGGATGCGAGGTCGTTGGAGGACAGGTCGAGACCGACGGCGGCCGCGCCTGCCTCGATGATGCGGCGCGCCGTACTCCTAGGGCTCGGGGTCGCCCGACGGATCCGAGCCTTCGAGGACGTCGGGTTGCGCCCCGGCGGCGGGCGGCAAATCGGCCGCCTCAGACGCCGCGCCCGCGCCCCTCAGATCGATGATCACGTGTCGCTCGACGCCCTCGCCTTCGCTGTGCGTGGCGACGCCGGCGTCGCCCGCCAGCGCCGTGTGGATCACGCGGCGCTCGGCCGCGGACATCGGCTCGAGCGCCACCGGCTCGTGGGAACGGCGAACCCGATCGGCCGTCCGGCGTGCCAGCGACATGAGAGCGTCCCGGCGCCGTTCGCGGTACCGCTCGACGTCCACGATCACTGGAACGCGGCGCCCGAGCCGGCGCGACGCGATCATGTTGACGAGCATCTCCAGCGCCTCCAGGGTTTGCCCGTGCCGCCCGATCAACGGCGCCAGATTCTCCCCGGTGACGGAGACCAGGACCGCGCCTTCCTCTTCGCGCGCCTTGAGCACACCGCGGAACCCCATCGCGGTGATGATCGAGGATGTCACGCTCCGGGCCGCTGCGAGCGGATCGTCCTCGGCGCCGGCCTCGCCGGGCCGGGGTTCGGGCTCGACGACGTCGTCGGGCTCGCCCTCCGCGGACAGCAGCGTGAGCCGGACCCGCGCTTCGCGCGCGCCGAGACCGAGCACGCCGCGGCTGCCCTCGTCGAGGACCATGAGGTCGACCTCGTCCCGTTTCACGGCGAGCACACGCAGCGCGTCGCGAATCGCTTCCTCAACCGTGCGGCCCGATCCCTCGGCGGACTTCACGCGCGCTTCGCCCCCTTCTTGCCTGGGGCGACCGCCGGCCGCCGGCCGCCCCCGCCGGATGCCTTGGGGGTCCCGGGCGCTTTCGACTTCCCGGCGGCCGATCCGTCCTCACCCTGCGCGGCCGCACCAGCCGTCTGGGATTTGGGCGGCGCGCTCACCATTGGGTGAGGCTTGCCGACCACGAGATAGTACTCTCCGATGTACGCCATCGTGGAAACGATCCAGTAAATCGACAGCCCGACCGGATACAGCATCGCGAAGTAACCGACCATGATCGGCATGAACACGAACATCTTCGCCTGCTGCGGGTCCGTCACGCTCATGCGCTGTTGATACCAGGTCGTCGCCGCCACCAACACCGGGATGATCAGCACGAAGAGCATCTGCGGGTGCGACGCGAACTGCCCGTACATCCGGCTCGGGATCTCGTCGAGCCGCAGCCACGACAGCCCGTCCAGCGTCGCGTTGCCGAACAGATTCTTCGTGTAGAGTAACCGGAACAACGCCCACAGAATGGGCATCTGCACGACCATCGGAAGACACCCCATCATCGGGTTAACGTTGTGCGCCCGATACAGGGCCATCATCTCTTGGTTGAGCGCCTTGGGATCGTCCTTGTGCTTCCGCCGGAGGGTTTCCATGTGCGGCGCCAGCACCTGCATCGCCTTCATCGACTTCAACTGGATGCGGGTGAGGGGATGGAGAATCAGCTTGACCACCAGCGTCATCAGCACGATCGACAGCGTCAGATCATGGGTGAACCCATAGAACACGTTAAGGACGCTGTGGAGCGCGTCGATGATAGGATTGAGGAACTGCACCTACCGCGCCTCCTCGTCCCGGCGGGTGATCCCGAGATCAGGGCACCGGGTCATATCCGCCGGGATGCAGGGGGTGGCAACGCAGCAACCGCCTCAGTGCGAGCCATCCGCCCCGCAGCACGCCGTGGCGAGAGATCGCCTCAATTGCATACTCCGAACACGATGGGTAGAATCGGCAAGACGGCGGCGTGTACGGCGAGACCCATCGCTGGTACAACCGGATGAACCCGATCCCGACCATCCGAGTCGCCCGCGTCATCTCTCACGTTCACGCATCAGCCGACCGGCCGCGCACAGTGTCTCCATCTCCGCGACGATCTCCGAGAACGAAGCGTTCAGGGCCTTCGACCGTGCCGCCATCACCACGTCGCCGCGATCAGAAAGGCGGCCCTTGAGCCGCCTGAACGCCTCGCGCAGTCTCCGCTTCGCGCGGTTGCGCTCTACCGCTCCACCGAGTTTCCTGCCGGCGGTGATGCCCACCCGAAGCGGAGTGTCGCCCGTCCTGACGTACAACACCAACGCCGCACCGGAGTACCGCCGTCCCTCCCGATACACCCTCGCGTAGTCCGAGCGGCGTGAGAGCCGCCCGTCCTCACGCGCACCCGGCGTGCGTGACGAGCCGGCGCCTGCCAGGCCGCCGCCTCCCTCTCTTACGCCGGCGCGAGACGGCGCCTGCCGCGAAGCCGTCTCCGGCGCAACACGTTCCGGCCCCCGGGCGTGCGCATGCGCACACGGAAGCCGTGCGTCTTGCTCCGATGCCGGCGGTTCGGTTGAAATGTGCGCTTCACCGAGCCGCCCCCTCCCATGACTCAGATCGGCGCCCCGCGTGTGCGAGGTCGCCGACACCTTGCTAGACTATAGCATACGAGTGCGGCCCCATTCAACGCGCCGAATCAAATCACGCAAAGTGTTACGGAGGGGACGATCGTCGTACCATCAGCCCGTTGCAGCGCGGCCCAGTCTCTGTTCCTTCGCAGGCTCCGCACGCGTGACCTCGCATCCGCGCCGGGGTGCCTCCCCGGCGTGTGCCCGGTACCTTCGAGCCTTCCGAACGCTTGGGACGGCCGCGAATTCTCCCGACCGTCGCGCGCCAGCTCGAGATGATCCGCGCAACGACCGCGATGTTCGCCCCCGCCACCTCGACCGGACGTACACGCGTCGCCGCGATGGCCGCACAGATCCCGGCGGGTGGGCACAACAACACATCGCACTCGAGACCGACCAGAGGGGCCCTTCGACGCCCTCGTCCACCGCGACGGACTTGGTCATGCCCTCTCTGACGCGGAAACCCGAAATAACAACGGAAACGGGTAGGATAGTGAAATGCCGAATGAATTCAGCCCGAACAGGTTTCTGTGGATAACCTCGTGATATCTCCGCCAATTATCCACATCCTCGTCCCGCCCCTGCAACTTAGAAGGGCGATACGATCTCGATCTCGCTGTGCATCGGGTCCTCCGGTCATCAAGAGGAGGAACTTGCCAAGCTATCCACAATCTTTTCCACACCTGTGGATAACCTAGGAAGCACCTCCCAACAGTCCAATTCTAACGGCATCCGAGCGAGCTTCGGCTCGCTGACGTCCGGCGGAAACGGTAGAAACTCAACGATCATCTCTCCACAATGCTGGTCGCTTCACGGCACGTCAACGGCATGTCCCGAAACGTTCACCCGTTTCGCGATCGCGGAAGGACAGCATGATGGTGCAGCCAATTAGCGTCGATGCACGCGGGGAGGGGGAGTGATGCAGGACTTCTTCCTGCGGCTCGTGTCCCACCAGCGAATAGAGCCCGAGGAGTCGGCAAATGCGCCGGAAGTCCGTATGGCGATTTATGATTCTCCGGCGGCGCCGCCCCAGGTCGTTTCATTCTCTGCGGAGGACTTCAATCGATTGGTCGGCGAGTTGGCGGCGCGCACCTATGACTACGCGCGCGAGCGCGGTGGCCGCATCCCGTTTGTGGTGATCAAGGAGATCGTGGAAAATCTCATCCACGCGTTCTTTCAGAACGCGGTCGTCTCAATCATGGACGAGGGAAACACCATCCGGATCTCCGACCAGGGACCGGGTATTCGGGACAAAGAACACGCGTTCAAACCGGGGTTTACCACCGCCACCCGAGAGATGCGCGAGCTCATCAAGGGCGTCGGCTCAGGACTGCCCGTTGCGAAAGAGCATCTCGAGTTTCTGGGCGGAGCCATCTCCATCGAGGACAACCTCGATCGGGGAACGGTCGTGACGCTGCACGTTGGGCCGGCGCGCGCCGCCGCGCCAGCACAACCCGTGATCCCGGCGCCCGCGCCGGTCGAACCCGCCGCGCCGCCGGCGCGTCTGACCGACCGCCAGCGAAAGGTGCTTCTGCTGATCGCGGAACTCGGATCGGCCGGGCCGTCGACGATCGCGAAGGAACTCGGGGTGAGCCAGAGCACGGCGTTCAGGGAACTGGCGTCGCTCCAGCGGCTGCAGTTGCTGGCGTCTCGCGGCACGGGCAAGCGGACGCTCACCGAAGAGGGAATCGCGTACCTGGATAACGTCTTCAAGCCTTGATGCGCGACCCGCCGAGTGGTGGGCGTGCCAGGAGGACCCTGCATGGATGCACAGAGCGTCGCCGTCGGCCAAGTCTGGCAAGAGGCACTGACCAGGATCGAGAGCCAACTCAGCAAGCCGAGCTTCGAAGCGTTTCTCAAGGCCATGCGCCCGGTAACGCTGGAGCGGGACGTCTTCGTGTTCTCGGTGCCAAGCCTGTTCGCCAAGGAGTGGCTGGAGGGCCGGTATCGTGGCCTGATCGCGGAAACGTTGCGCGAGGTGCTCACCCACGGTGTGGACGTCCGCTTCGTCGTCGCGGACACCGACATCGACTTGGCGACGGTGCAGGACACCCCGGTGTCGCGGGAGGTGCAGGTCCAGTCGCCGAAGCCACCGTACCTCGAGGCACCGTCGTTCACCAGCAAATACACGTTCGACACGTTCGTCGTCGGAAGCGGAAACCGCTTCGCGCACGCCGCGGCCCTCGCGGTCGCCGAAACGCCCGCGCGGGCCTACAATCCCTTGTTCATCTACGGCGGGGTGGGCCTCGGCAAAACACACCTCCTGCAGGCGATCGGCCACCACGTCCTCGCCCACAAACAGGCGGCACGCGTGATGTACGTCTCGTCGGAGCGATTCACGAACGAGATGATTAACGCGATTCGCGACGACAAGATGGTCGAGTTCCGCAACCGCTACAGAAACGTCGACGTCCTGCTCATCGACGACATCCAATTTCTGGCGGGCAAGGAGCGCACGCAGGAGGAGTTCTTCCACACCTTCAACACGCTGCACGAATCGAGCCGGCAGCTCATCATCAGCAGCGACCGACAGCCCCGCGAAATCCCGACGTTGGAGGACCGGCTGCGCTCTCGGTTCGAATGGGGCCTCATCGCCGACATCCAGCCACCCGACTACGAAACCCGGATCGCGATCCTCCGCAAGAAGGCGGAACTCGACGCGATCACCGTCCCGGACGAAGTCACCCAGTACATCGCTCAGCGGATTTCATCGAACATCCGTGAACTTGAGGGGGCCCTCAGTCGCCTGCGGGCCCACGCTGAAATGCAGCGCGTCCCGATCTCCATCGATCTCGCCGCCGACGTGCTCAAAGAGCTACTCCCACAGGCCAGGATCCGCCCAGTGACGATTCCCGCGATCCAGCGGGCCGTCTCCGAGTTCTTCGGCATCCGCATCGAGGAAATGAAGGCGAAGCGACGGACGAAGGGCGTGGCGTTCCCACGCCAGGTCGCGATGTATTTGTCTCGCGAACTCACCGACGCGTCCCTCCCACGGATCGGCGAGGAATTCGGAGGACGCGACCATACCACCGTGATGCACGCATGCGACCGGGTAAAGCATGCCCTAATCCACGATACCCACCTGGCCGCCGGTATCAAGAGCCTTGTGGACAATTTCCGGACCGAGCGTGGACTGAAAGGGGACAAGTAGATGGTCAGAGACCCCGAACGTTACAATCCGTCCGAACCTGCGGATACCGTGCATAACCCGGGGAAGTTCAGCAAGTGGTTATCCACAACTGGAAACCCTTACGTCGCATCGCTCCGGGTGCGATATGCACAGTATCCACAGGTTCTACTACTGTTCTGACGAATATTTATACTTAAAATTACCCTAGGAGAGGGTTATGCGCCTACAGTGCTCCCAAGAGCAACTCCTTCGAAGCGTGCAGACTGTAGGTCGGGCCATCTCGCCGAGGGCGAGCATGCCCATCCTTGGGAATATACTAATTGAAGCGTCGAAAAACGTCGTAAAGATAGCTGCGACTGATCTAGAACTCGGAATCGAGTCTCATATTCAGTCCAAGGTTCAGGAGGAGGGCGCCGTTACTCTTCCTGCCAGAATATTCACAGATATTGTCTCAAACTTACCTGAATCTCCTGTGGATATTGCCGTAGAAGAGGGAGATGCCAAGGCCCTGATCACCTGCGATGCTGTGAAATTCGAGCTCGTGGGCCTACCTAGTACGGATTTTCCTCTAATGCCGTCCGGTGACGGTCACGTTCTGATTAAGATCGACGGGGGGCTCCTCCGGACCATGATTCGGCAGACGAGCTTTGCCGTATCGTCTGATGAAACGCGGCCATTTCTGACCGGAGTGTACATGGTGCTTGAGGGCGGCTCCGGGCAACTTGTCGCGACCGACGGGGGCAGGTTGGCACTCCGCCGGGCGAAGATCTCCGGGGAGCCACGAGGGAAGATCGCGGCAATCGTGCCCAACAAGACCATGGCAGAGTTGGTGCGTGTGCTGGCGTCGGCGGAGGGGGAGGTCACGATCGCTTCTCAAGAAAACCAGTTGGTGTTTTCGTTGCCGGGGCTGCGATTCGTGTCGCGCCTAATCGCGGGCCAGTTCCCGAACTACGAACAGGTGATTCCCAAAGAGTTCAAGCAACGAATCAAGATCGGGACCGAGCGTTTGCTCCGTGGAGTGCGAAGGGCGAGCATCACCGCGAGAGACTCCGCGAACGTCGTTCGCCTGAATGCCTCCGGGGACACACTGACGATCAGTTCCAACACACCCGATGTTGGGAAAGCCCAGGAGGACATCCCGGTCCAGGTGGAGGGCGAGGCGATTCCGGTCGCCTTCAACGCGAAATTTCTCATGGACGCGCTCGGGAACATGGATGCCGCCGAGGTGACGTTGGAGCTGACGGGACCGCTCAGCCCCGGGGCGCTCCGCCCTGTGGACCATGCCGACTACGTGTACGTGCTCGCGCCCGTGCGGGTGTACGGCTAGCCGGTGGCCAAGGCGGCGGTTCGGGTTTCCATCTCGACGCCGCGGATTACGCTCGGCGAATTTTTGAAGTGGGCGGGGATCGCCGGCACCGGCGGCGCGGCCAAAGTGCTCGTGCAGCGGGGACAGGTGGCCGTCAATGGGGTCGTCGAGCGGCGCCGCGGCCGCCAGCTCGGGCCTGGCGACCTGGTGGCGGCGGGCGGGCGGGAGTACAGGGTTGCGCCTCGTTGAGCTTCGCCTGAGAGATTTCCGGAACTACGCGTCCCAGGACGTGGCGCTCGAAGACGGCGTCACGGTTTTCTGCGGACCGAACGCACAGGGCAAGAGTAATCTGCTCGAGTCTGTGTACACCGTGGCGGTGGGCCGCAGTCCGCGCGCCGGCGCGGACGCGGAGTTCGTGCGATTCGGCCAGGACCGCGCCTATGTGCGCGCCGTCGTCGACGGCGTGCGGCCGAGCGTGCTGGAGGTCGCGTTCGACCGGGCGACCGGTGAGAAGCGCATCAAGGTGAACGGCGTCCAAGCGCAGCGCGGCCAGCTCCTCGGGCGCCTGGCGGTGGTGCTAGCCGGCCCGCTGGACGACGAAGTCATCCGGGGCGTGCCTGGCCATCGCCGGCGTCTGATGGACGCGGCGCTGAGCCAGGTGAGCCCGTCGTACTACTTCCATCTGGCGCGTTACCTGCGGGTGGTTCGCCAGCGGAACCGGTTGTTGAAGGCGGATGCCGTGCCCGCGGCGCTGGCGCCGTGGGACGATCAACTCGTCCAGTTGGGCGCGACGATCGTGGAACGGCGTCGGGAGTTTGTCACCGTGCTGGCCGCGCGGGCGCACGCGCGCCACGCGCGCATCGCCGGCGGGGACGAGCAGTTGGACGTGACCTATGTGGATACGACCGGCGCGGGGGGCGCCGAGGATGAGCGGCGCGCGCTTGAGCGCGCGCTCGCGGCGCGGCGAACTGACGAGCGGCGACGGCGCACCAGCCTTGTGGGTCCGCATCGCGACGACCTGCGGCTGACTGTGAACGGCGTCGATCTCAGAATGTTCGGCTCGCGCGGCCAGCAGCATACGGCCGCGCTCAGCCTCCGGCTGGGGGAGATCGAACTGCTGCGCGACGAACTCGACGAGTGGCCGGTCGTGTTGCTGGACGACGTGCTCGCAGATCTGGATCCGTCCAGACAGGCGCTGCTGCTTCGGGAAGTCTCGGGCCCGCAGGTGCTGATGACGCACACGAGTCTGCCCGACTCGCCAGGGACACCGCTGCGTCACTTCCTGGTGCGCGACGGGGCGCTCGCGGAGGGTCGCGGTGTACGCGCTTAAGGAACTGTTGGGCGACGCACTCACCGCGTTGATGGGGCCGAGGCGCGCCAGGCAGGCCGCGGTGCTAGACTTGTGGGCAGAGGTCGTTGGGGATGCCCGTGCGCGGCATGCCAGGGCCGTGGGCGTCCGCGGCAGTGTGCTCGTGGTGGCGACCGACCTCCCGGCCGTGTACTACGAGCTCGGGCTCAAACGCCGGGCGCTGGTCCAGACCCTGAACCAACGGGCCGGAGGCGAGGCGATTACCGAGATCGACATCGTCATGCGACCGCTTGGACGATCCGGCGATGCCGGAACGTCGGACGGCCGCGGCGGCCGGTAGGGAGGGGTCCTCGTGTATGTCCACCTCGGAGGCGAAGTGGTCGTTCCGATCCAAGAGATCGTCGGCATTTTCGACGCCCGCATGCTCGAGGGAAACGATGATAACGATCGATTTCTGGCATCCGCAAGAGCCAGCGGCCGAATGGTGGTCGAAATCAAATCAGAGGATCGAAAATCGGTTGTTGTGACGACGCATGGGGTGTACGCTTCGGCGATTTCCTCGTTGACCCTGGTCAGGAGAGTTATGAATGTACAGTGGGGCCTTGGCGGCGCAGAAGGCTGAAATCCTTGTGGGACGGGCGTTCCAGCGATTGACCGCTTCGACAATTTCTGGTAGGATTTAGTAGATAGAATTCCCAGGGGCGTGGCATCTGGCCATGCCCTCTTTGGTGGTCGCCGCAGCAACCGGAGGGTAGACGCTCGATGGATCAGCCGACGTATGACGCCCAACAGATCCAGGTCCTTGAAGGCCTCGAGGGGGTGCGGAAGCGCCCTGGCATGTACGTCGGGAGCACCGGCAGTCGCGGTTTGCATCACCTCGTGTTCGAGGTCGTGGACAACAGCGTCGACGAGGCGCTGGCTGGGTTTGCGAAGAGAATCGACGTCATCATCCACCGCGACAACAGCGTGACCGTGCGCGACGACGGGCGCGGCATCCCCGTCGACACCGTCGCCAAGGTGGGAAAGCCGGGCGTCGAGGTCGTGATGACGATGCTCCACGCCGGCGGGAAATTCGGCGGCGGGGGCTACAAGATCTCCGGGGGCCTGCACGGCGTGGGCGTGTCGGTCGTCAACGCGCTCTCCGAGTGGCTTGAGGTCGAGGTCCGGCGCGACGGCAAGCGGTACGAACAGCGATTCGAGCGCGGGAAGCGCGCGAGCGCGCTGCGGGTCACCGGCAAGAGTGAGCGGCCGGGCACCAAGGTCACGTTCATGCCGGACAAGGAGATCTTTGTCGAGACCGTCTACGACGCGGCGATCCTCGCGGAGCGGCTCGACGAACTCGCCTACCTCAACGCCGGGATCGTGCTCACGCTTGCGGACGAGCGGTCCGGCGAGACACGCGAGTTCAAGCACACGGGCGGCATCACGGAGCTGGTCAAGTCCCAGAACAAGAGCAAGGGCGGCGTCGGCGACGCAATCACGATCCACCGCGTGCGGGACGGGGTCGAGGTGGACGCCGCCGTGCAGTACAACACCGGGTTCCTCGAGCACGTGTTCACCTACGTCAACACGATCAACACGACCGAGGGCGGTACGCACCTCGTCGGGTTCCGCTCGGCGCTGACGCGCAGCATCAATGACTACGCCCGGCGCCAGGGGCTGCTCAAGGACGTGAGCCTCCAGGGCGAGGACGTGCGCGAGGGGCTGACCGCGGTGATCTCGATCAAGCTTCCCGAGCCGCAGTTCGAGGGGCAGACCAAGACCAAGCTCGGGAACCCAGAGGTCAAGGGTCTCGTCGAGTCAGTCGTCGGGGAGGGCCTGGCGGAATACTTCGAGACGCACCCGAGCGACGCCAAGAAGATCGTCGCGAAGGCGGCACAGGCCGCACGCGCCCGGGAGGCGGCGCGCCAGGCGCGGGACCTCGTGCGCCGGAAGAACGCGCTCGATATCAGCACGCTGCCGGGCAAGCTCGCCGACTGCGCGGAGAAGGACCCGACGAAGTGCGAGATCTTCGTGGTCGAAGGCGAGTCCGCGGGCGGGAGCGCGAAGACCGGGCGGGACCGGCATTTTCAGGCCATCCTGCCGATCCAGGGGAAGATCCTCAACGTCGAGAAGGCGCGCGTGGACAAGATGCTCGGGCACGAGGAGATCCGCGCGCTGATCACGGCGATCGGCACGGGGATCGACAAGGAATTCGACATCGACAAGCGGCGATACGACCGGATCATTCTGATGGCGGACGCCGACGTGGACGGAGCCCACATCCGCACGCTGCTCCTGACGTTTCTGTACCGCTACATGCCTCAGCTCATCGAGCGCGGCAAGGTGTACATCGCGCAGCCGCCGCTGTACTTGATCAAGGCGGGGAAGACGCCGCACTACGCCTACACCGACGCCGCGCGCGACGAGATCACGGCCGACCTGAGCAAGCAGAACCTGTCGTTCGAGATCCAGCGATACAAGGGGCTCGCCGAGATGAACCCCGAGCAGCTCTGGGAAACGACGATGAACCCGGAAACCCGGACGCTGCTGCAGGTCGAGCTCACCGCGAACGGCGCGAACGGGGACGGCGGTGTGGATGTCGTGGATCAGTTGTTCAAGACGCTCATGGGCGACGAGGTGGAGCCGAGGCGCCAGTTCATCCAGAAGTACGCCAAGGAAGTCCGGAACCTCGACATCTAACGCCGGGCGGTTCGCCCGGCGCGATGCGGGTCCGGGCCGCCTTCTCCGCTCCGGCCCCGACGCCGACGTGTAGCTCAGTCTGAGGAGACCGATGGCAGCCGACGAGAAGATCATCACGCAACCGATCTACGACGAGATGCGGACGTCGTATCTCGACTACGCGATGTCCGTGATCGTAAGCCGGGCGCTGCCGGACGTGCGCGACGGCCTCAAGCCCGTGCAACGCCGGATCCTCTACGGGGCGTCCGAGATGGGGCTGGCGCCCGACCGCGCGTACAAGAAGTGCGCGCGCGTCGTCGGCGACGTCATGGGCCGCTACCATCCCCACGGGGATGCCCCGGTGTACGAGGCGCTCGTCCGGATGGCGCAGGACTTCAGCTTCCGCTACCCGTTGATCGACGGGCAGGGGAACTTCGGCAGCGTCGACGGTGATCCGCCCGGGGCGATGCGCTACACCGAGGCGCGGCTGTCCCGGATGGCGCTCGAGCTGCTCGCCGACATCGATCGAGAAACCGTCGCGTTCGCGCCGAACTTCGACCAGTCGCTCGAAGAGCCGGTCGTCCTGCCGAGCCGCGTGCCCAATCTGCTGATGAACGGCGCGACGGGGATCGCGGTCGGGATGGCGACCAACATCCCGCCGCAGAACCTCGGCGAGCTCGCCGACGCGCTCACCGCGATGATCGACGACCCGAAGATCGAGGCGGAGGCGCTGCTCAAGATCGTCAAGGGTCCGGACTTCCCGACCGGCGGGCTGATCCTCGGCCGCGACGGCATCCACGCCGCGTACACCGAGGGTCGCGGCAGCATCACCGTGCGGGCCAAGTCCACCATCGAAGAGATCCGCGGCGGCCGGGTGGCGATCATCGTCACCGAGCTGCCGTACATGGTGAACAAAGCCGCGTTGATCGAGCGGATCGCGCAGCTCGTGCGCGACAAGAAGCTGAACGGCGTGAGCGACCTCCGGGACGAAAGCGACCGGCGCGGCATGCGGATCGTGATCGAGCTGCGCCGTGACGTGAATCCCCAGATCGTCCAAAACCAACTGTTCAAGCACACCCAGATGCAGACGACGTTCGGGGCGATCATGCTGGCCCTGGTCGACGGCGTGCCGCGCGTGCTGACGCTGCGGCAAATGCTCCAGCACTACCTCGACCACCGGAAGGTCGTGGTCATTCGCCGGACGGAGTTCGAGCTCAAGAAGGCGAAGGCACGGGCGCACATCCTGGAAGGGCTCAAGATCGCGGTGAAGTTCCTCGACGAGGTGATCGCGCTGATCCGCAAGGCCAAGGACGTGCCAGCGGCGCGGGCCGGCCTGATGAAACAGTTCAAGCTGAGCGAGATCCAGGCGGACGCGATCCTCGAGTTGCGGCTGCAGCGGCTCACGCAACTCGAGCGCGAGAAGTTGGACCAGGAGTACAAGGAGGTCATCAAGGCGATCGCCCACTACGAGGACATCCTGCGCGACGAGCGCAAGGTGATGGGTCTCGTGCGGGAGGAGCTGGCCGACGTCAAACAGCGCTTCGGGGACGCCCGGCGCACCCGCATCACCGGCAAGGACGCGGAGCTGGAAGAGGAGGACCTGATTCCCGACGCGGACGTGGTGGTGACCCTGACGCACAACGGCTACATTAAGCGGCTCCCGCTCGACACGTACCGGCGCCAGAGCCGCGGCGGCCGCGGCGTCATGGGGATGGAGACCAAAGAGGAGGACTACGTGGAGTTGGTCCAGGTGACCACGAACCACGCGTTCCTCCTGTTCTTCACGAACCGCGGCAAGGTGTACCGCGTCAAGGCGTACGATGTGCCCGAAGCCGGGCGCACGGCGAAGGGCATCAGCCTCGTGAACCTCTTGAATCTCGCGCAGGCCGAACGCGTGAACGCGATCATCCCGATCCGGTCGTTCGAGGACACGGGCTACCTGTTCTTCGCGACGAGCCGGGGGTACGTGAAGCGCACCGGGCTGATGGAGTTCCTGAATGCGAAGCGGGGTGGCATCGTCGCGATCACCCTCGACAAGGGCGACGAGCTGGTCGGCGTCCACCTGACGGACGGGAAACAGGAGATCTTCCTCGCGTCTCGCCGCGGTCAGGCGATCCGCTTCAAGGAGGCCAACGTGCGTGAAATGGGCCGGCAGGCGCACGGGGTCATCGGCATGCGGCTCCGCAGCGACGACGTGGTGGTGGGGATGGCGCGCAGCGGAGACGGAGAGGAACTCCTGACCGTCACCGAGCTGGGGCTCGGCAAGCGCACGCCGCTCGGCCAGTACCGGCTGCAGTCGCGCGGCGGATCCGGGATCAAGAACATCCGCCTCACGGCGAAGACCGGTGCCGTGGTCGCGATCCGGGCGATCCGGGAAGACACCGAGGTCCTCGTCATCACCGCCCGCGGTATCATCAGCCGGCTGTCCGTCAAAGAGATCTCGACGCAGGGCCGCGCCGCGCAGGGGGTGCGCCTCAAGCGGCTCGACGAGGGCGATCGGGTGTCGGCGATCGCGCCGATCGTGGCGCGGGACGAGGGCGGCGACGCGTGACGATCGATGTGGCCCTGCTGATCGTCCGCGTCTGGCTGGGGTTCACGTTCTTCCTGCACGGGAGCCAGAAGCTGTTCGGATGGTTCGGCGGCGGGGGCGTTATCGGCACCGCGCGCTACTTCGAGGGGGCGGGCATCCGGCCCGGACGGTTCTGGGCGGTGCTCGCCGGGCTCGGCGAGCTGGGCGGCGGCGTGCTCATCGGGCTTGGGTTCCTCACCCCGCTCGGCGCGCTCTCCGTCATCATCACGATGGTCGTGGCGATCTCTGCGGTCGCCGGCCGACACGGGTTCTGGGTCCAGAACGGCGGCTACGAGTACAACCTGCTCATTATCGTGGTGGCGCTGATGTTGATCCTCGTCGGTCCCGGCGTGTACGCGCTGGACCACCGGTTCGGCGTGCTCGGGTCGAGATCGTAGATCCCGCGTCGGCGGGGGCCCGGCGTTTGCAACGAGTGCCGTCACCGTCTGCGTGCCTGGAGATTCCCGACCCCTCTCGCGAATCACACCTCCCATCGTGAGGTCACGGCGCCTGACCGGCGATCCGGTCATGCGCACAGCGACGTGAGATCGCGTCTCCGTTTCGTCCGCCCGTCTCCGCAACCGGCCGAGCAGGGGAGGAAGCGCTCCGGGTGGCGAAAAGACACACAGCGTACAGCGGCTTGAGGCCGCGCGTGGGGGGCGATCCGATGGACAGCGCCGTACAAGGCATCGCCGAGCATCTCGATGAGGTGTGGTCCTCGCTGCTCGATGCGGTGAAGCCGGTGGACGACGAGCTCTTCCAGTGGTGCCCCGGTTCGGAGTTCAACTCCATCGCGATTTTGCTGCGCCACCTCGCCGGCAGCGAGCGCTGGTGGGTCGGAGAAGCGATCGGCGGCGTGCCGGCGAATCGCAACCGCGACGCCGAGTTCGTTCACGACTCGCCGCGACGGGAGAATGTGCTCCGCGCGGTCGAGGACGCGCGCGCCGTGACGCGGCGCGTGCTCGCCGGTGCCACCGTGCAGGACCTTGCGACCCGGATCTCACCGTCCCCGCGGTTCGCCGGCGAGGACCGGCCGACGAAGATGTGGGCGCTCCTCCACTACCTCGAGCACCTCGGTTACCATCGCGGCCAGATCCTGCTGCTCCGCAACCTCGGCCGCAAGATGCTGACCGCCCGGCCGGGCGGCGCGGCCGCACGTTAGCCGAGCGCGCGTCAGATGCGCTGGGAACTCTGCTCGAGGACGCACGGACGCCTGGCCCGGATCGTGGCCGCGCTCGGGTTCGGACACGTGGACCCCGCCCGGATCTTCTGCGTCCGCGGGTACGGCTCGACCTCCGAAGCGTGGGCGCGCATCTGGGGACTGCCGGCGCTGTGGCAACAGGTGCTCGGGATCGGGCCCGCCTACGTGGTCGAGATTATCGAGCCGGAGTTCGGCCGGCTGCCCGAAGCCGAGCAGGACCGCATCCTGATCCATGAGCTCCTGCATATCCCGCGGACGTTCAGCGGCGCGATCCGGCCGCACCGGACGCCTACGTTTCAGATCACGCGGCGCAGCGTGGAGCGCTACTATCAGCGCTATCTCACCGCGGTGGCCGGCCCGGCCGACGGATCGGTGGCGCCGGAGGAGCGCGCCGCGCGGACCGAGCGCGCGGTCGATGCGCACACCGCCGGGAGCCCCGTGCCCGCGGCGGCGCACCGCAGGAGGTCGCCCCGTGGCCGGCGGGAACGGGCTCTCCGCTGAGGGACGCGTTCCGGGAACCGCACTCCGCCGCTAGTCGCTCTCACCGGGTAATGGCTTCATCCGCCCCGTGCGCTCGTGCGCGCATGCTTCGGGACCGTTCTCGCGGCCGCGTCCGTGGTGTAAAATGTCCGGGGAGCTCCGGCGAGGCCGCCGGAGGAAGAGGTGTGTGATGTTCGACAATCCAGAGAAGTTGATGATCCTGCTCGTGATCGCGCTCCTGATCTTCGGCCCGTCCAGGCTGGCCGGGTTCGGTGGGACGCTGGGTCGCACGATCCGCGACTTCCGCAACTCCGTCCGGGGCGCGCAGGACGAGGCCCGGCAGGCCTTCAGCGAGTTCACGCAGGAGGCGTCCTCCACGATGCACGACATGGGCGAGACCGTGCAGCAGGCGCTCCCCGCGCCCGATGCGCTCGCAGACGCGTCGTTCATGAGCGGGAGCGCCGAGGCAACCGAAGCCGCGGTGGCCGCGGACACGCCTGCGTCCTCCTCGGAGGTGCAGGTCGTTTCGCCCGACGACGAAGATCCGTCGTCCCTCGCGTCCGAACCCACCGCGGCGGCCCTCCGCGAAACCACGCGACAAGTCCAGCAGACCGGGTCCTAACCGCGGCGTGACCACACTGCCTTCAGAGGCGCTGCCGAGGTCCGCGCACGGCGTCACGCGCGTCTACCTGATCCGCCACGGGCAAACCGACTGGAACGCCGAGGGGCGCTATCAGGGCCACATCGACAGCGCGCTGAGCACGCTCGGGCGCGAGCAGGCCGCGCGCCTGGCCGTCGCGCTCGCGGCCGTCCCGTTCCGCGCCATCTACAGCAGCCCCCTCTCCCGGGCCCGCGACACCGCCGCGGCCATCGCCGCGCCCCACGGCCTGCCGGTGCGCCCGCTGGACCGCCTGCGGGAAGTCGCGATGGGCGAGTGGGAAGGGCTCACGTCGGAGGAGATCACCGCGCGATTCGGGGACATCCTCCGGGCCCGGCGGCGCGACCCCGAGCGCATCACGCCGGGCGGCGGTGAGACGCTCGCGGAGCTGCGCGCGCGCGGGATCCAGGTTATCGGCGAGATGGTGGCGCGTCACCCGGGCGAGACCATTGCCGCCGTCGCGCACGGCGGCCTGAACAAGACGATCCTGCTCGCCGTGCTCGATGCGCCGCTCAGCCGCTACTGGGCGATCCGGCAGGACAACGGGGCGATCAACGTCTTGGAGTTCGACGCAAAAGTGGCGCGGGTGGCATTGCTCAACGAGACGGCGCACCTTGAGGCGCCCGCGCCGCCCCGGATGAAAACGGGAGAAACGCCAGCAGCGCAAGTAAGGTGCACCCCCCGCCGACCACCGGAATGAGGCGGAGCCCGAGGCTGTGGCCCGGGCTGTCGCCGAGAGCGAGCAGCACGCCGAGGAGAGCGGACGACCCCGCGGACGCGGCGTTGAGAATGAGGCCCTGGACGGCGTAGTACATCGCTTCCCGCCCCTCGCCCGTCCGCTCGTGGCCCGCCTCCGCGATGTCCGCGAGCAGCGCGTTCGGCAGGACGAGGAGACCGGCGAGCGGCGCCGCCGCGAGCACGACCACCACGAAGCCCTGGACGGCTGGCGCGCCGGGGACGCCCCGCAGGCCGATCGCCCCGATCAGGGGGATGACGGCGGAGGCGGCGGCGAGCGTCCACCTGAGTACGTGGGGCGTTCCCAGGGCGCGGGTCAGGCGCGCCAGCAGCGGGAACGCCCCGAGCGTGCAGACGAACGTGACCCCGAGCACGACCCCGACCGAGCTCTGCGGAAGCCCCATCAGCACCGTGATCACATACACGATCGCAGAGTTGACCATGCTCGTACCGATCCAGAGCAGGGCGAGGCTCACCACGTAGATGCGGAACCCGGGGTCCCGCAGCACGCCGCCGATCTCGCGCCAGAACGCCGGCGACGCCGCGTCGCCGGAGGGAGCGGGTTCGCGGACGCCGGCGGCGACGGTCCACAGCATGGCGAGCGCCCCCGCTCCGATCGCGGCACCCATCACGTCGAACCCGGCGTGCGCGATCAGCCACGCCGACGAGATCATGGCGATGCCAACGCCGCCGATGGAGGCCCCGGCCTGCCACGACGCGACCACCACGCGGCCGTGTCCGCCCGGCGTGATGTCGGGCAGCAGCGCGGCGTACGGATTCATCGCGAACGAGAAGCAGAAGAAGAACCCGACCAGGACCGCGAGCACGTAGAGGAACATCGGCACCGGAGGCAGCGGCGGCGGGATCCACAGCAGCGCGAAGCAGACGGCCAGCGCGGGGGCGCCGACCGCGAGGAACGGGCGGCGCCGGCCCCACCGCGTACGCAGCCGGTCGCTCCAGAACGCTACGGGCGGGTTGCTGAGCGCGTTCACGATGCGGCCGCCGGCGAGCGCGAGGCCCATCCACTCCGGCCGCAGCCGCGCCAGCCCCGACGGCGGCGCGTAGAAGTACACGGCCCACAACAGGATCGTCTGCAACAGCATGCTGGCGCCGAAGGCGCCGGCACCATAGACCGCGGGATGCGCCCTCGGGCGCTCGGCGTTCACGCGGCTAGCGAGTGAAGATCGGGAGCGTCCCCAGCGAGATCAGATCGGGATTCTGGTAGCCGCCTTCCTCGAGCAGCACCGTCGCGTGCGCCACGACGCGCGCCCCAACCCGATGCAGCAGTTCGTCGACGGCGCGGAGGCTGCCCCCGGTGCTCACGACGTCGTCCACGACCGCGACCCGCGCGTCGCGCAGACGGTCCGCCTCCGCGCCGTCCAGCACGAGCTTCTGCATCCCCGCGGTCGTGATGGACTTCACCTCGACGGTCAGCGGGTTTTTCATGTAGCCCTTCACGCTTTTGCGGCACACCACGTACGGGAAGAAATGGCCGGTCAGCGGGTTCGAGAGATAGGTGGCGACCATGTGCGCCAACGGCAGCGCCTTGGCCTCGACGGACACCACGCAGTCGAACACCGTGGGCCGGAGGCGTTCCGCGATCTGCCGCGCGCACACGTTCGTCATCTCGACGTCGCCCCACAGGACGAACGCGGCGATCCACAGCGAGTCCGTGATCGGCACCACCGGTAGCCTGCGGCGGAGCCCGGCGATCGTGATCTCGTAGTACTCCTGTCCCTCGTACTTCATCGGCCGCCTCCCGTTCGCGCTGGTGCCACGTCCATTTCGGGCAGAGGCCCGGCGGCCCCTGTGCGCGCGGCCGCGGTGCCGGTCCGTGCCCGGGCGGCGTCCGGCTTGTGCTGCCGCCGGGTGGTTCCCTATAATTGGTAGGACGTTCGCGGGAGGTAACCGTACGGGGATCGACGGGGCGACGACGGTCGTCGGGGTCATCGGGGGTGCTGCGCGGGAGAGTCTCTCTCCGCGCATGCACAACGCAGCGTTCGCGGCGCGCGGGCTCAACTGGTGCTACGTGGCGTTCCCGGTCCCGCGGGACCGGCTCGCCGACGCGCTCCGCGGGCTCGCCCCGCTCGGCATCGCCGGCGCGAACGTGACGGTGCCGCACAAAGAGGCCGCCGTGGCCTACCTCGACGAGACGACCGAGGACGCCCGGGCAATCGGGGCCGTGAACACGATCCGGGTGGACGGCGGGCGCCTCGTCGGTTACAACACCGACGGGGCGGGGATGCTCGACGCCCTGCGGCGCGACGGCGGGATCTCGGTCGAAGGGGCGTGCGTTGTGATCGTCGGCGCCGGGGGCGCCGCGCGCGGCGCGGCGTTTGCGCTGGCGGGCGCTGGCGCCGCCTCGGTCGTGATCGCGAACCGCAACTGGGACCGCGCCGCGGCGCTCGCGGAGGGCGCACGGCGGTTTTTCCCGTCGTGCACCGTGGACGCGCTTCCCCTCGACGGGTCCGGTATCCGGTCCGCGCTGCGCGACTCGGGAGTGTTGATCCAGGCCACCACCCTGGGCGGCGGGGCGGAGCGCGGGCTCTCGCCCGTGGCGCGCGACGCGCTGCACCCGGGTCTGCTGGTGATGGACATGATCTACGAACCGCGCGAGACGGCGCTGCTGCACGACGCACGGGCGCGGGGCTGCCGCACGCTGGGGGGCCTCGCGATGCTGGTGTACCAGGGCGCCCGGGCGTTCGAGATCTGGACCGGGCGCGCGGCGCCGATCGATGTGATGCGGGAGTCGCTGGGGCTGCCCCGCGAGGTCCCGGCCGAAGAACGGACGGGGCGGTGACGCGATGGTTCGATTCCTGACGGCGGGCGAGTCACACGGGCGGGGGCTCCTCGTGATCGTCGAGGGCCTGCCCGCGGGCGTGCCGTTGTCGGAGGACGAGATTAATGTCCAGCTCGCGCGGCGGCAGCAAGGGTACGGCCGCGGCGGCCGGATGCAGATCGAGAAAGACCGCGCGGAGATCCACAGCGGCGTGATGGGCGGTACCACGATCGGCGCGCCGGTGGGGCTCGCGATCGGCAACAAGGACTGGCGGCGGGAGGAGCCGCCGCTCACCCGGCCGCGTCCCGGGCACGCGGATCTCGCGGGCGCGTTGAAATACCATTTCAACGATGTCCGGCGCGTCCTCGAACGCTCCAGCGCGCGCGAGACGACGGCGCGCGTGGCCGCCGGCGCCGTCTGCCGGGCGCTGCTCGGGCAGTTCGGGATCGCGCTGGGCAGCCACGTGGTGGAGTTGGGAGGCATCGCCGCGACCCGGCGGCCCGAGCGGCCCGAGGACATCTCCGCGATCGCCGAGCAGTCGCCCCTGCGCTGCGTGGATCCGGAGGCCGAGGCCCGCATGATCGCGGCGATCGACGAGGCGCGCGAGAAGGGCGACACGCTCGGCGGCGTCTTCGAGGTCGTGGTCACCGGGGTGCCGGTGGGGCTCGGCACCTACGTGCACTGGGACCGGCGGCTCGACGGCCGCCTCGCGCAGGCGATGATGTCCATCAACGCGATGAAGGGCGTCGAGATCGGCGAGGGCTTCACGGAGGCGCGCCTCCCCGGGTCGGCGGCGCACGACGAGATCTTCTACGATCCGGAGCGAGGCTTCTACCGCGCGACCAACCAGGCCGGCGGCACCGAGGGCGGCATGACCACGGGCGAACCCCTCGTTGTCCGCGTGGCGATGAAGCCGCTCAGCACGCTCCGCAGCCCGCTCGCGTCCGTGGACATCGTCACCAAGGAGCGCGTGGAGGCGGCGGTGGTCCGCAGCGACGTGACCGCGGTCCCGGCCGCCGGCGTGATCGGGGAAGCGATGGCCGCGATCGTCCTCGCCGACGCGATGGTGGAGAAGTTCGGCGGCGATAGCCTGGCGGAGATGCGGCAGGCGTACGAGGCGCACGCGCGCTGGGTGCGCACGGGGCCGGAGGCCTGAGACGGACGTGCGCCACAACGTGGTGCTCATCGGCTTCATGGGCACGGGCAAGACCCTGGTCGGCCGGGCGCTCGCGACCCGGCTCGGCCGTCCGTTCGTGGACACCGACGCGCTGATCGAGGAGCGCGCCGGCCGGTCGATCCCGCGCATCTTCGCCGAGGACGGCGAGGCGACGTTCCGCCGGATCGAGAGCGAGATCGTGGCCGCCGTGGGGGAGCGGGAAGGCACGGTCATCGCCACCGGGGGCGGCGTCGTGCTCAACCCCGCAAACATGGCGCACCTCCGCCGGAACGGGATGATCGTCGCGCTGCGCGCGGAGCCCGCGGCGATTCTCGCCCGCGTGGGCGGCGGTGTCGATCGGCCGCTGCTCGGGGTGGACCCCGAGGCGGGTGTCCGGCGCCTGCTCGCCGAGCGCAGCCCACTGTATCACGACGCCGACCTGGTCCTGGACACGTCGTCGGTCTCCGCGGAGGAGGCCGCCCGCTGCGTTGAGGCGTTCGCGGCCACGTGGAAGGGGCGGAACGGCGGGACCGATCCGCGCAACACCGGGCCGGTGCCCGAGCGCGTGGTGCGCGTGGCGACCGGGTCGCGCGGCTACGACGTGCGCATCGGCGTGGGCGCAATCGGCGGCGTCGGCGCCCACTTGCGTGACTGCGGGGTCGCCGGGCGCGTCGCGGTGCTGACCCACCCCCGGCTCGAGGCGCTGTACGGCGGCCGCCTCGCGGCGTCGCTGCGCGACGCCGGGTACGAGGCGGTCACGATCACCGTCCCGGCGTCCGAGGCGAGCAAGAGCCTCCGCGCCGCGAACCGCGTCTATGACCGGCTGCTGGAGGCGCGGCTCGACCGCGGCTCCGCCCTGATCGTGCTCGGTGGCGGCGTGGCGGGTGACCTCGGCGGGTTCGTGGCCGCGACGTTCCTGCGCGGTATCGCGTGGGCGGCCGTGCCGACCACGCTGCTCGCGCAGGTCGACGCCGCGATCGGCGGGAAGACGGCGGTCAACCACCCCCGCGGCAAGAACCTGATCGGCGCCGTGCACCAACCGGTGCTCGTCGTCGCGGACATCGACCTGCTCGGGTCGCTGCCGGCGCGCGAGGTGCGGTCGGGCCTGGCCGAGGTGATCAAGACCGGCGTGATCGGCGCGCCGGACCTGTTCGCGTACCTGGAGAACCGGCTCGGCGCCGTGCTCCGCCGCGACCCCGAGGCGCTGGCGATCGTGGTGGGGCGCTGCGCCGCGTACAAGGCGGACGTGGTCTCCGGGGACGAGCGGGAGGAGGCCGGGCGGATCGTGCTCAACTACGGGCACACGATCGGGCACGGCGTCGAAGCCGCCGCGGGATACCGCGGGCTGACGCACGGCGAGGCGATCGCCGTCGGTATGTCGCTCGAGGCGCGGATCGCCGTGCGCCTCGGGTTGTGCGAGCCGGCGCTGTTGCACCGGCAGGCGGCGCTCCTCCGCGGTGCCGGGTTGCCGGTGCGCCTCGCCGAGCTGCGGCTCCGGCGGCCGCCGGCGCCAGAGGCGGTCGCCGCCGCAATGACGCTCGACAAGAAGGCGCGCGCCGGCCGCCTGCGGTTCGTGCTGCCGGTCGAGATCGGCCGGACGGTGGTGCGCGACGACGTTCCGACACCCCTGCTGGAGGAGGTGCTTGGCGATGGTTAAGGTGCTGGTGATCCACGGGCCCAACCTCAACCTGCTGGGCAGCCGGGAGCCGCACCTCTACGGCACCGTGACGCTCGCCGAGGTGAACCGGCGACTCCAGGCGCTGGCCGGCGAGTTGGGCGTCGCCATCGAGACGTTCCAGTCGAATCACGAAGGTGCGATCATCGACCGGTTGCACGCCGCACGCGGCGAATTCGGCGCGGTAGTGCTCAACGCCGCCGGGTTCACGCACTACAGCATCGCGCTGCGGGACGCGATCGCCGCGATCGCGCTTCCGGTCGTGGAGGTGCACGTCTCGAACATCCACGCGCGCGAGGCCTTCCGCGGCGTGTCGGTCATCTCGCCGGTCGTGACCGGGCAGGTCGCCGGATTCGGGGCGGACAGCTACCTGCTGGGCCTCCGGGCGGCGGCGGCGCTGGCTCATCCGCGGACCTGACGCGAGGTCCGGCCTCGCGCGACCGGGTCGCGCGGCGCGCCGGCAGAGGATGGCCTGGAGCGCCGGTCGAAGCAACAGCCGAGTCGGGCGGAGCGCGCCGGCGCGAGGAGGAGTGCGATGCGATTCCGCGGGATTCGCGGCGCGACCACCGTCGACGCGAACACGGAGCAGGCGATCCTGAGCGCCACCTTCGAGCTGCTCCAGCGCATCGTGAGCGAGAACGAGGTCGACAGCGACGACATCGCCGGCGTGATCTTCACGATGACTCCGGATCTCAACGCCGTGTTCCCGGCCGAGGCCGGCCGCCGTCTTCCCGGATGGACGCAGGTGCCGCTGATGTGCATGCAGGAGATCGCCGTCCCCGGCGCGCTCCAGCGCTGCGTGCGTGTGCTGATGCTCATCAACACGACGAAGACGATGGATGAGGTCCGGCACGTGTACCTGGGCGGGGCGACGCAGCTCCGTCCCGATCTGGCGTCCCGCTCGTGACCCCGTCCGCGTCGCTCGTCGTCACCCCGCGGTCGTCGCTGCGCGGGGCCGTGCGCGTGCCCGGGGACAAGTCCATCTCCCACCGCGCCGCGCTCCTCGGCGGCCTCGCGGCGGGCACGACCACCGTGGACGGGTTCCTGCGTGGCGATGACTGTCTTGCCACGCTCGCGTGCATGCAGGCGATGGGCGTGCGGGTGGACGACGACGGCACCCGCCTCGTGATCCACGGCGGCGCGCTCACGGAGCCGGATCAGGTCCTCGATGTCGGCAACTCCGGCACGACGATTCGCCTCCTGTCCGGGATCCTTGCCGGCCAGCCGTTTCACAGCGTCGTCACCGGCGATGCGAGCATTCGACGCCGCCCGATGGACCGGGTCGCCACGCCCCTCCGCCGGATGGGCGCGCGGATCAGTGGGCGGAGCGGCGGGCGCCTCGCGCCGCTGTCGATCGACGGCGGGGGCCTGCGGGGCATCGCGTACGAGACGCCGGTGGCGAGTGCGCAGATCAAATCCGCGGTGCTGCTGGCGGGGCTCTTCGCGGATGGCGAGACCGAGGTCCGCGAGCCGTCGCAGAGCCGGGACCACACGGAGCGGATGCTCGGCGCCTTCGGCGTGCCGGTTCGGCGTGACGGACTCGCGGTCCGCATGAGCGGGCCGGCCGCGCTCCGCGGCACCGCGTTGCGCGTGCCGGGCGACCTGTCCTCGGCCGCGTTCCTGCTGGTCGCGGCTGCGCTCGTCCCGGGTTCGGAGGTGACGGTTGAAGATGTCGGCCTCAACCCGACCCGCACCGGTGTGCTCGATGTGCTTGGGCTGATGGGCGCCGATGTGCGGGTGCGGGGAGAGCGCGACGAGGGCGGGGAGCCAGTCGGCGACGTGACCGTGCGGGCCTCGCGCCTCCGCGGCGTGACGATCGGCGGCGCGCTGATCCCGCGCACGATCGACGAGCTGCCGGTGATCGCCGTGGCCGCGTGCCTGGCCGAGGGTGAGACGCTGATCCGCGACGCCGCCGAACTGCGCGTCAAGGAAGTCGACCGCATCGCCGCGCTCGCGCGGGAACTCGGCCGGCTCGGCGCCGCGGTCGAGCCGCGGCCGGACGGGCTCGCGATCACGGGCGTGGCGCGCCTGCGGGGCGGGCGTGTTGCGAGCGGCGGCGATCACCGGATCGCGATGGCGATGGCAGTCGCCGGCCTGTGCGCGGACGGTCCCGTGACGATCGACGATCCGGCGTGCATCCAGACGTCGTTTCCGGAGTTCGAGGAGACCCTCCGCGGCGTGACCGGCACGTGACGTACGACGCGACGCACCTCGCGGTCATCGCCGTGATCGTGTGCGTCGCCGCGACGATCAAGGGCGCGATCGGGTTCGGGTTTCCGCTCCTCGCCATCCCGCTGCTCTCGATCGTGCTCGGCCCGCACATCGCGATTCCCCTCGTGGTGTTCCCGACGCTCCTCAGCAACCTCATGCTGGTGGGCCGGGGCCCGGGCGGCCCGACCGACGCGCGGCCGTTCATCGCCACGCTCGCCGCCCTGGCCGCGGGCGTCGTCGCGGGCGCGCTTCTGATCACCGCCATGAACCCGCGCACGTTGTCGATTCTTGTGGGCGCGGTATCGGCGCTGTACGTCGTCGCCACGGCGTTCCGGTTGGTCCAGCGGATCCCCCCGGCGGCCGGACATCGGGCGGGGCCCGTGGTCGGTCTTGCCGCAGGGGTGCTCGGGGGCTCGACCGGGATCTTCTCGCCGGTGGTCGCGAGTTATCTCCACATGCTGCGGCTCGAGAAGCGCCCGTTCGTGTTCTGGATGACGATGATGTTCTTCGTCGGGAACATCGCACAGTTCGTATCGTATCTTCGGCTCGGGCTCTACGGAGGACCGGTGATGGGGACGGCCGTGCTGGCGTGCGCCCCGATGGCCGTTGGCACCTGGGCCGGGCTGCGACTCCAAGACTCGCTCCGCCCGGAGACGTTCAGCCGGATCGTGCTCGCGCTCGTGTTCCTGGCGGGCCTCAATCTGCTTGCGCGGGGGCTGTTCGGGTAGCGGTCCGACGCGGCCGAAGGAGCAGCGTGGACGCGTTCGCTCGGGAGGTCGCACGCTGGCACGATTTCTATATGTTGGTCGGCACGGCGTCCGCCACCCTCGCGGGTCTCCTCGTTGTCGCGCGTTCCCTCCACCTGGACAAGTTAGTGGGGGACGCGCACCGGGGTCTCAAGGCGGTGGCCGGCCAGAGGTTCTGACCCCGGCCGGGGCCGTCCGACTTCACGCCGGGTGCCGCCAAACTTCCGGGAGATTGCAGGCGATGGCGTGCAGGCTTCCCGTCGAGTGATGGAACCAGCGCCCGCGGTGTTCGGAACACGCTCTGGCCTGAGGTCGCCCGAGGCTGGCCGATAGAACGGACGGCAGACGAGAAAAACCACGCACCGTCGCGGATATTGAACTTTGCTTGAGCCGTCCCCGGCGGCGTATCATGAGAGCGTTTCTCCAGTGCGCGTGATCCTGGTTTGGCAGGCCTGCATTCTTCGTCGAGCGACATCTACTTGGCATGCACCGGATTTCCGGAGTGTCACGATGGGCACCGAGGAGGTTAGCGACCGATGATCGCGGTCGAGGCGATCAAGTTCAATTATGACGCGAACGCCGCCACCCACGACGCGCTGAACATCCGCGAGAACGCGACGCGCATGATTGCGGTCCCCGAGTGGCGGCGCTTTGTCTGCGTCAATCCGGAAGATTCCCGCGCGGCGTATGCGGTGGGGCCGGCCCACGGGAACCCGATCTCGATCCAGGTCTCGATGAGTTCGACCGATCCGAGCGTCGCCTTCATCGAGGTGCGGGTCAAGGATCACGTCAAGGCCCGTCCCGTGAACTTCGTCAACGGGCAGACGGGGTTCGTCACGTTCGAACTCATCGATCCGCCTTCCGCGCGCGGCCACGTGGGGGTTTGGGACGTCGACTGGCAGTGGGAATACCGGACGGCGCCGCACCGCTCGTGGCACCATTTCGCGACGACCCGCCACCGATTGTACGTCGTGCTCGACGTGCCGGACGACCCGTGGAAGCAGGCGCCCTACACCGCCGGCAACACGCAGCTCCCCTGGACGGACGTGCTCGACTACGCGTGCCGCTGGGCGGAGGGTGCGACATCCCGGGACATGGCCGCCGCGCTCGTCACGCAGCACGTCTACGCGTTGGGTCCCAGCGTGGTCACCTATGATTGCCCCGGCGGCGGCAGCTCACACTACAGCTGGGGCGCGTTCGACTGCACCGCGTTCGTCGATCGGCTGCGCGGGGGAATCGGCAACGGCGTGTACGTGAACTGCAGCGACTGCGCGACCATCGTCTCGACGTTTGCCAACGCGCTCGGGTGCCGTTTGTGGCAGTCGAAGATGGGGTGGGGGTTCGCGCTCAACGAACTGCTCGCGATCGGCAGCAGCGTCTGGCAGACCGCGTGCGGGTGGGGAGCGTTCAGCTATCACGAGGTCGCGTGGGAGGGCGCCTGCACGGCGAGCGACGACGTGTACGACGCGTGCCTCCGGGTCGACGGCGACAGCGATCCCACGACCGCTCCGCACGTCCCGTTGCTCCCGCAGGATCTGCGGTTCGGCAATCCGGGCGACCTGCTCTATCGCGACCGTCTCGCCACCCCGGCCGGCCGGCCGAACTGCAACCCGCAACCCGGCACGCGCCAGAGACGGACCGTGGTGTAGGAGGACTCCGATGAGCGTCGAGCAACGGCGATTCCTCGAGAAGCGATACGACGCCGGCAAGTGGCGCGGGCGCGGCGGTCAGGGCCGGCGGGTGCTTGAGGGCGTGAGCCTCGACCGGTTGGAGATGCGCGGGTGGACCTTGGTGCGGTCGCAGCGGGCCGAGCACGCCGACACGACGACAATTCGATCGCTGTGGCGCCGCGGCGAATCGACGAGCGAGGTGCTCGCCGTCGACGTCTTCGAGTGTGCCTCGGTCAAGGCGGCGCATACCCAACTGTTGGACGCGCTCGGCAACATGCAATCCGGCGCCGTCGAACGGCTCACCGACAAGCACGCCCCGGGTGATGTGGCGTTCGGGCTCGACGACACGATGGTGCTGTTTGCGCGGGCCAACGTCGTCGCGCTGGTCCGCAACGCCGGGCCGACCCTGGTCCCGGTGGGCACCGTTGCGCGCAAGATCGACGCTCTTCTGGTGCACTGGCCCAAGCACGAGAAGTAGCGAGCGGCGGGTCGGCCCCGTCCGGTGTTCCCGGTGCCACTCCGCATGTTCCGGGTCGGACATGCCGTGTTCAGCACAGCGATCCGCTGCGTCGACGTTGCGGTCCGCGCGACGTGCTTCGTGGTCGACGATCCCGCCCCCGCGTGACGCGAACGACGACGCACAGCACCGCTCGTCCGGGGACGCAGGTGCACCGCGCGCTGCAGCCGTAACTATTGTGTTGTCCAAACCCTGCGTTTCGCCTGTGCCCGAGGTAGCCTAAACATGTCGTTCATCTATATCGGGCGACGCCTCGCCAGTGGCGTGATCGTGCTGTTTGCCACCGTCCTCGTCGCGTTTGTCCTGATCCACCTGTCCGGCGATCCTGTCCAGCTGATGCTTCCGTTCGAGGCCACCCAGCAGCAGGTCGATACGCTGCGAGCCGAGCTCGGACTCAACCTCCCTCTGCCCGTCCAGTTCGAGCGGTTTCTCGTGCGCGCCGCGCGCGGAGACTTCGGGGAGTCGATCCGGCAGCAGCAGCCGGCGCTCGGGCTCGTCCTCGAGCGGGTGCCGGCCAGCCTCGCGCTGCTGGGCGCATCCGCGGTGGTCATGCTGGTGCTCGGGATCCCGCTCGGCGCCGTCGCGGCCGCGCGCCAGCGCTCGCTCGTGGACACGATCGCGTCGGCGGCCGCGGTACTCGGGCAGAGTGTGCCGACGTTCTGGGTAGGGATGCTGTTGATCCTGGTCTTCGCCGTGCGGCTGCGGTGGTTTCCGTACGGCGGCGGCGGGGGTCTCGACCATCTCGTCATGCCAGGCGTCACGCTCGGCATCTTCTCGTCGGCGATCGTCGCGCGGCTCACCCGCTCCGGATTGGTCGAGGCGCTCGCGACCGACTACGTGCGAACGGCGCGGGCGAAGGGGTTGAGCGAGCGGTTGGTGCTCTACCGGCACGCCCTCAGGAACGCCGCGCTGCCGATCCTGACGGTGATCGGGATTCAGATCCCGACGCTGCTGGCCGGCGCGATCGTGACCGAGCAGGTGTTCAGCTACCCGGGGATGGCGCGGTTGGCGGTTCAGGCGATCGGCTACCGTGACGTGCCGGTCGTGCAGGCGTTCGTCGTCGTGTTCACCACGGTGGTGGTGGTGACCAACCTCGTCGTCGACGTGCTCTACTTCGCCCTGAACCCCCGCATCCGGTACCAATGATATCAGTAGGGGCGTCGGGGATGGCGAGTCGGCCGATGCGCATCCTTCGCGTCCTGACGCGCAGCCCGAAGGGTGTGTTCGGGCTCGCGCTCACGGTAGTGTTCGTCGGGGCGGCACTGTTCGCACCGCTGATCGCGCCGTTCGATCCCAACCGGCAGGATCTGTTGAGCGCCCTGGTCCCTCCGCATGTGGCGCCGACGGACGCGGGGTTCCACCTGTTCGGCACGGACGCCCTTGGCAGAGACATCCTCAGCCGTGTCGTCTTCGGGACCCGGGTCTCGCTCGTCGTGGGGACGATGGCCGTGGCCGTCTCCCTGGCGATCGGGGTGCCGATCGGCGTGTGCGCGGGCTATTTCGGCGGGCTGACCGACGACGCGCTCTCCCGTCTCACCGACACGCTGATGTCGCTGCCGTTTCTAGTCGTGGTGCTGGCGGTGATGGCGGTCCTCCACCCATCGCTCTTCAACATCATCCTGGTCCTGGCGATCACCAGCTGGGCCCCGTACGCGCGGCTCTCCCGGTCGCAGACCCTGGCGGTCCGGGAGCTGGAGTACATCGAGGCGTCCCGCGCCGTCGGGGCGCGGCCCGTGCGCATTCTTCACCGTCACGTGGTCCCCAACGTGGCGGTCCCCGTCCTCGTCGTGGCCTCCTTGCAGGTGGGGACGATGATCTTGGCCGAAGCTTCCTTGGCGTTCCTCGGCGTGGGCGTGCAGCCGCCGCTGGTGTCGTGGGGCGCGATGTCGGCCGACGGCTGGGCCTACCTGCGGTCGGCCTGGTGGGTCGGCGTGTTTCCAGGGCTGGCGATCTCGCTGGTCGTCCTGGGCCTGAACCTGTTCGGGGACGCCCTGCGAGAGGTCGCCGACCCTGCGACCCGACATCGCTGACGCGGCCGGCCCGTTTCGCCCGAGCCGTTCGAGAAGCGTCTGAAGGGGGATCGCTGGATGGAGCACGCCGCGCGCCGCCGGCGCACGCAGGCGGAGATGGGCAGTGTGGGCGTCGAGCATCTCATCGTCAGTCCATCGGCCGACCTTGTGTACCTCACCGGCTACGATGCGATGAACATGGAGCGCCCGACGCTGCTGGTCCTGCCCCAGGCGGGCGACCCGTTCTTTCTCGTCCCGCAGCTCGAGGCCGACAAGACCCGCGCGGCCGCTCCGGGCATCGAGGTGCGGGGATGGCGGGACGAGGAGGATCCTTGGCGCGCGCTGCGCGCGCGGATCGGCGACGCGGCCGGTGTCGTCGCCGTTTCCGATGTGATGCGCGCCGGGTTCGTGCTGGCGATCCAGGAGGCGTTTCCCAGGGCCCGCGTCCGGTCCGCCGGCGCGCTGATCGGGGGCCTCCGGCAGTACAAGGACGCCGACGAGGTCGAGGCGCTCCGGGAGGCCGGGCGCCGGACGGACGCGGTGTTCGAGCACCTCCGAACGGAGACGTTTGCCGGGCGCACCGAGGTAGCGGTCGCCGATCTCATCGGACGGCATCTGCGCGCGCAGGGGCTGGCCTGGAAGTGGAGCTACATCTGCAGCGTCGCCGGCGGGGACCATTCGGCCTCGCCGCACCACGTGTTGAGCGAGCGGCCGCTGCGCGGCGGAGACGCCGTGTGCATGGACTTCGGTGGGAAGTATCGGGAGTACGTGTCGGACTTGACGCGCACCGTGCACATCGGACCGCCAGACGAGGAGTTCGCGCGCGTCTACGGAGTCGTCCGGGAGGCGCAGGAGCGGGCGGTCCGCGCGGTGCGGCCCGGCGTGCCGGCCGAGGAGATCGACCGGGCGGCGCGGGGCGTGATCGCCGGCGCGGGCTACGGGGACTACTTCACGCATCGCACGGGGCACGGCCTCGGTCTGGAAGTGCACGAGCCCCCGTACATCGTGGCCGGGAACACCGCCCCCGTGCGCCCCGGGATGGTCTTCAGCGTGGAACCGGGCATCTATCTGCCGGGCCGGTTCGGCGTGCGCATCGAGGACATCGTGGTCGTGACGCGGGACGGGTGCGAGCGTCTCAATCAGGCGCACCGCGACCTCTGTGTGGTGGCGTAGGTAGTCGGCACGGGCGAAGTCAGGGGGAGGTGGAGCAGGTGACACGAGTTGATGCGCACCGCCGGGTCCACGGGGCCCTTGGGGTCTTGTTGTCTGTTGGCGTCGCCGTGGCGCTCATCGCCGGCGTCGGTCCGGCGCAGAGCGCCGCCACCGGTCCGGCGCTCACGATCGGGCAGGGAGTCGACGCCGAGACGCTCGACCCTCACGGGAGTCTCACGCAGGCCACGCTCAACATCACCCAGCAAATCAACGAGCCGTTCTTGGACTGGGACTACACGAAGGGCGAGATCAAGCCGGTCCTCGCAACGAGCTGGAAGCAGCTCAACGCGACCACCTGGCAGTTCAAGATCCGCGAGAACGTGAAGTTCACGAACGGAGAGCCGCTGACGGCGCAGACCGTCAAGTTCAACATCGACCGCCTCCTCAACCCGGCCAACAAGCTGAACGTCGCCGCCCTACTGAACCAACTCGCCGGGGCGGACGTCGTCGACGCGAGCACGGTGAACATTCGCACGACGGCGCCGTTTCCGCTGCTGCCGCTAGCGCTGACGCGGTTGCAGCTCCTGCCGTCCGAGTACTTCCAGAAGGTCGGCGCGCAGCAGTTCATCGACCACCCGATCGGCACGGGGCCGTACACGTTCGTCAGTTGGGTGAAGGACGACAGGATCATCCTGCAGGCGAACCCGGATTACTGGGGCGGCCGGCCCCAGATCGGGACCGTGGTGTATCGTGCGATCCCGAACGACGCGAGCCGGATGGCCGCGCTGGAGAGCGGCGGCGCGGATCTCGTGACGAACGTGAACCTCAACGACGTGGCCGGCCTTAAGCAGAACCCCGACGTGGTGGTCATCGCCGGGCCGAGCTTGCGCCTCATGGGGATCTATCTCGACTCCCGGTCGACGTCGCCGTTCGCCGACAAACGGATCCGGCAGGCGCTCAACTACGCCGTGGACAAGAAGACGATCGTCTCGCGGTTGCTGCTCGGGTACGGGAAGGCCCTCCCGGGGCAGGTGCTGTCGACCGAGTACTTGGGCTTCAACCCCGCGGTGCAGGCGTATCCGTACGACCCCGCGCGCGCGAAACAGCTCCTGCAGGAGGCCGGCTACAAGGGCGGTCAGCTCACGCTGGAGGTCGGGCGCGGACGCTATCCGAAGGGGGAAGAACTCGCGCAGGTCGTCGCGAACCAGCTCCAGCAGGTCGGCGTGAACGCGACGGTGCAAATCGTGGAGTGGGCGCCGTTCATCCAGCAGTTGATGAGCCGGACCCTCGCCCCGCTCAACGTTCTCGCGTACTCGACCCAGCCCGACGCGTACTTCCAGCTTCAGTTGTACATGTGCCAGTATCGCGCCTCGCTCTACTGCAACGCCGGCTTCGACGCGCTCGTGCAGAAGGCGCTCGCCACCGACAATCCGGATGCCCGGCTGAAGCTGTACCAGACGGCCTCCGCGCTGCTGCACGACGATCCGCCGATCATCTACCTCTACCAGATGGACAACATCTGGGCCGTGCGCAAGCGCGTGCACGGCTGGCATCCGCGGCCCGACGAGGGGATTCAGTTGCTCGGCGTCACGGCGGGCCAGTAGGGCCTCGCGCCGTCCTGGGGAGATGTCCGGTCGGACCCCGATTGAGTGACGGAAGAGAGGAGCACGGTTCGTGGCGCACTATCGGCTGGGCATCGATATCGGAGGCACCTTCACCGACTTCTCGTTGATGGACGACGCCGGCGCGGTCGTGTCGCTGAAGACACCCTCCGTGCCATCGGATCCGGCGGGGGCCGTCTGGAACGGCCTGCAGAAGCTGGTCGAGAAGACGTCCATGGACCCCCGCGAGATCGCGTATCTCGTGCACGGCACGACGCTCGGCGTGAACACGCTCATCGAACGCACCGGAGCGCGCACAGCCCTGCTCGTGACGCGCGGGTTCCGCGACGTGCTGATCATCGCGCGCCAGCGGGTGCCGAATCCGAACGACTACATGACCGCCAAGCCGGCGCCGCTGGTGCCGCGGCACTGGGTGGTGGAAGTCGACGAGCGCATCGCCGCGACCGGGCGCGAGGTGCGGCCGCTCCCCATCGCCGCCGTGGAGGAGGCGGGCCGCCGGCTGGTCGACGAGGGGGTGGAGGCGGTCGCGATCTCGTTCCTGCACGCCCACCGGAATCCGTCGCACGAAGCCGCCGCCGCGGCGTGCCTGCGTCGGAACTTCCCCGGCCTCTACGTGTGCGCCTCGCACGAGGTGTGGCCGGAGCAACGGGAGTACGAACGGACGTCGATGACCGTGATCAACGCGTATCTCGGCATCCGGTTGCGCCAGTATTTCACGAACCTGCGCGCCCGGATGGAGACGCTGAGTCCCCGTACAACGCTGTTGACGACCAAATCCAACGGGGGCGCAATGAGCGTCGAGAGCGCCTACCACTCACCGGTCGAGACCCTGCTCTCCGGCCCAGCCTCGGGCGTCATGGGGGCGCTCCAGATCGCACGCCAGGCCGGGTGGTCGAAGGTCGTCGCACTCGATATGGGCGGCACCAGCGCCGACGTCAGCGTGATCGACGGCGACATCGCGTACGGCACGGAGAACGCGGTCGGCGACTTCCCCGTCATCATTCCCGCGGTGGACGTGTCGTCGATTGGGGCGGGCGGCGGGTCGATCGCCTGGTGTGACTCCGCCGGCGTGCTGAAGGTCGGACCCATGAGCGCCGGCGCGGATCCGGGCCCGGCGTGCTACGGTCGAGGGGGGCGCCGCCCCACGGTCACGGACGCCTATGTGACGCTCGGGATCATCGATCCCGCGCAGTTCCTGGGCGGGACGATGCCGCTCCGCCGCGACCTGGCGGTGGACTCGGTGGCGACGCTCGGCGCCACGCTGGAGATGGAGCCGGAGGCGGCGGCGGAGAGCATCCTGCAGGTCGCGACGTCGAACATGTATGCGCAGTTCATGCCGCTGATGACGCGCCGGGGCGTCGATCCTCAGGACTTCGCGCTGCTCGCGTACGGAGGGGCCGGCGCGACCCACGCGTTCTTGATCGCGCGCGAGGTCGGCATCACGCGGGTCCTCGTGCCCCCGAGCCCCGGCACGCTCTGCGCGCTCGGTTCGCTTCTGGCCGACCTCCGGCGCGACTTCGTGCGGACGATCTACGCCCCGTTGGGCGTGGCCTCCGCGCAACTCGCGGACTTGTTTGCCGGCCTGAAGTCGGCCGCGACCGCGTGGGTGACCGGGGAGGGCGTGGAGCTGGCGCGGATCGACTACGCGTACGCGGCGGACCTGCGCTACAAGGGGCAGTCGTTCGAATTGACGGTGGCGGTGCCCGACGGCGGGTTCGGTCCGAACGCGGGCGACGCGCTGGCGGATCGGTTCCACCGGCAGCACGAGTACGTCTACGGGCACGCGGACCCGGCCACCCCGATCGAGTTCATCAACGCGCGCCTCACGGTGATCGGCGTGCCCGCGAGGCCCGCGCTGCGCGGTGCCGCGGACGGCCGACCTCCGGCGGTGGCCCGCCCGTGCGGCACACGGTCGATCTTCTTCGAGGCCGGACGCGTGCCGGCGGCCGTGTACGCGCGCGCGGCGCTCCGCCCCGGGGACACGCTCGACGGTCCCGCAATCATCGAGCAATACGACACCACGACGTTCGTCCCGCCCGGCTTCGCGGTGCGCGTCGATCAGTGGGAGAACCTGATCGGGGAGGCGCGGTGACGATGCCGCCGCAGAGCGTGCTCTTGGAGATCCTCAAGAACCGGTTTCAGAGCATCGCCAACGAGATGGCGTACAACCTGCTCCGCACCGGGCACACGGTGTTCATCAAGGAGACCGCGGATTTCGGCACCGGGATCGCCACGCCGGAGGGCGAGCTGTTCGCCGCCCCGATCAACCTGGGCGTGAGCGTGATGATCGGCATGTGGTGCGGTCGCGCGTTCTCGGCGATTCCGGAGTATCAGGAGGGCGATGTCTGCATCTCCAACGACCCCTACCTGACCGGGGGGCTGTCCACGCACTTGTGCGACGTCTTCATCTGGAAGCCGATCTTCGCCGAGGGCCGCCTGTGCTGTTTTGCGATGGGGTTCATTCACTCATCCGACGTGGGCGGCAAGGTGCCCGGGAGCATCTCGCCCTCCTGCTACGATATCTGGCAGGAGGGACTTCGGATCCCGCCGCTCAAGCTGTACGCCCGCGGCGAGCTGAACGAGGGGCTCCTCCGGTTGCTGCTCTTGAACTCCCGCATCCCCGATCAGAACTGGGGCGACCTCAAGGCGCTGATCGGCTCCGTCAACACCGCGGAACGCCGGATGCACGCGCTGTTTACCCGGTACGGCGCGGACGCGGCGATGCGCGGCGGCAGGGCGCTGCTCGACTACGCCGAAGGGCAGGCGCGCCGCCTGATCGAGCAGCTGCCAGACGGCGACTACGCCTTTGGCGACCTCCTCGAGGGCGACGTCGTGCCGGGCGGGCATCCGATTCGCCTCGAGCTCACCCTGCGCGTGCGCGGCAGCGAGATCGTCCTCGATTTCACGGGCACCGATCCGCAGGTGCGGGCGGCCCTGAACCTGCCGACGTTCAGCCAGACCGGGCACTACATGATCGTGCCGGGTGTCGTCAACTATTTGCGTACGAAGGATCCGAATCTGCCGTACAACAGCGGGCTCGTGCGGCCCCTCCACATCGTGGCCCCCGAGGGGTCGCTCGTGAATCCCCGCACGAACGCGGCGTGCGGGGTTCGCGCCGCCACGATGCGGCGTGCGTGGGAAGTCAGCATGGGGCCGCTCAGCCGTCTCGATCCCGCGTACATTCCGGCGGCAGGCGGCGGGATGTCGGCGCCCGTGTTGATCGCCTGCGCGGACCCGGACACCGGCGACCTCAAGGTGAACGTGGCGCAGCCGCTCTCGGGCGGCTCGGGAGCCCGCGCATCCAAGGACGGGATCGAAGGGGCGGAGTTCTCCTCGTTCATCCGGAACATCCCGATCGAGGTGCTGGAGACCGAGATGCCAGTAGAGGTTCTGCGGTACGCGCTGCGTGAAGATTCCGCAGGCGCCGGAGCGCACCGCGGCGGGAACGGGCTCGAATTCACCTTCCGCTGCCTGGCCCCGCACACGATTCTGACGGCGCGGGGTCTTGAGCGCTTCCACTTCCGCCCGTGGGGTCTTCGCGGCGGTCGCGCCGGGACTCCCGGCATGGCGATCCTCAACCCTGGCACCCCCGAGGAACGGAACGTCGGGAAGGTCGACGTGCTCGAGATGGAAGCGGGGGACGTCATCCAGTTCCTCACGCAGGGCGGCGGTGGCCACGGATCCCCGCTAGCCCGTGATCCTGACGCGGTGGCGGAGGATGTCCGCAATCAACTTGTCACACCCGAGACGGCGCGTCGCGTGTACGGGGTCGTGCTCGACGCCGGCGGACACCCCGACCTCGACGTGACGGCCCGACGGCGGAACGAGGTGCGCGGGGCGATGCCCGAGCGCGAATTCGACTTCGGTCCAGAGCGGGATGCGTACGACGCGGTCTGGACCGGCGCCGTGCGCGAAGCGCTGGAGGCAGGACTGCGCGATGCTCCCGCGGCGTTTCAGGGTCTCATCCGGCTCAAGGCGATGGACGAGATCACGGTGCGCGCCGGCGGCGTCACACCGAGCCCGGAGGACGTCGCGCGGGTGGTGGCTACCGTGAAGCAGCGCTTCGTCTGGCCGGAGTAACGGGCGGAGATCCGACGGTCATACCGGACGATCTGGAGGGCGGCCGTGCCGGCCAACGACGTCGTCCGAGGGGACGCCTTGGCTATTCATCGCTCGTGAGCACCCTGTCGCCGGAATGGGCTCCGAGGGCGCGCGCGTACTTCGTCAGTGCCTCCGCCATGATCGCGGACCGGTCCCTTCCCTCGGGATCGACACCGAACACGTAGCGCATGAAGTTGGTCTTGTTGAGCTCTTCGTGGACCTCAGGGGACTGCACCGGATTGTAGAGCCTCGCCGGTCGCCCGAACGCGAGATATCCAATGGGAACGCGTGCGCCCGCCGGGAGCTCTGTGTCGATGTGCACCTTGCCATCCAGCGCGACGACGCACGTCTCGCCAAGCGATGCGCCGTTGAACACCATGGCACCGGTTGCGATGAAGCAGCGTGGTCCGACGGTGCACCCGGTGAGGTACGCATGGGGGCCGACGAGGACCTGCTCACCGAGGCGGAGAGGAAACCGCCCGGCCGCCCGAAGCACGGCCTGTTCCATGATCACGGACTCGGCGCCGACGAACAACTCCGCGCCGCCCTCCGCCGTCAAGACCGCGCCGTGCAAGATGCGGACACGCGGGCCTATCGTGACCGCGCCGGACAGCACGGCCGTCGGAGCGACCCACGCCGTCGAGTCCACGCTCGGACGACGCCCCCGGTGTTCAATCTGCATGTACGCTCGCCTCCCGATCTTGAGGTCCGCCGGTTCGCTGCGCGACCGCACGAACCGCGCGGTTCGGATGTGTGGCCCGTGCTGGACGTCGAGCGCGACCATGGTCCAGCGGTTTGGTTCTGCAGCGCCGGTTGGAGGTCTGGACGCGGGCCGCGGAGCCTACATCCAGCGCCGTACCTGTTTCCTGTACCGGAGATACGCGTCGCCGAACCTCCGCGACATGTAGCGTTCCTCGCGGTCGATCACGCCGCGCCGCATCACGAAGAGCACGACGACCACCAACGCCAGCCCCCACAGCGCCTGGGCGGCGAGCATGATGCCGAGATAACAGAGCGTCAGCGACACGTACAAGGGATTGCGGCTGAGACGGAAGGGGCCCGTCGTCACGAGCGCGCGCGTCGGAACCGCCGTACTCTCGGACGTGCCGGCGCGGCGCATCTCACGCACGCCCCACAACGCGAGCGCCACGGCGATCACGATGACGGCGACGCCGAGCTCGTAGGCGAGGGGACGCGGGAGGACCGGCGCCGGAGCCAGCCGCCGGAGCGCCAACCCCACGACGACAGCCGCAAGATAGATCAAGGGCGGTGGAGCGACGACACCCGCGGTATCTGGCTTCCCCATGTGCCCCCACGGTGACCCGCAGATTGGTGCTGCCCTCAGCATAGCCGCCTGTGCTCGATGGGGCAATTCCGAACGATGTCCCGGGCGTCGGTACCGCGTCGCGGAGCGCCGACGAAGGGGTGACCGGGTGCATGCCGCAGGCGGTGGTGCAGCGTTCCGCCGCGATGGAGGAGACGAAGGGGCCCGATCGGGAACTTCGACCTCGCGATTCTGCAGCACCGTGGTGGTTGAGATCCGGGAGGGATGAGCATGTCGAGTTCTGGCACCCGGCCGCGCGCCCTGGTCACCGGAGCATCGGCCGGCATCGGAGAGGCGTACGCCGGGCGATTAGCGCGCGAGGGGTACGATCTGGTCCTGGTCGCGCGGCGGCGCGAGCGGCTGGAGCAGTTGGCCGAGCGGTTGCACAGGGAGGCGCACGCGCACGCCGAGGTGCTCGCGGCCGACCTCGCCGACGCGGGCGCGCTCGCCCGCGTCGAAGCGCGGGTTGCCGGCGACGAGTCTCTCGCTCTGTTGGTGAACAACGCCGGCTTCGGCGGGTACCGCCCGTTCGCGCAGGTCGAGCCGGAGGTCATCGACGGCCTGATCAACGTCCATATCCGCGCCGTCGCCCGCCTCACCCGCGCGGCGCTCCCCGGCCTGATCCGTCGCGGCACAGGTGGCGTCATCAACATCGCCTCCCTGCTTGCGTTCAGCGGCTCGATGCCGCCGAGGCCGCTGCCTCACCGCGCCACCTACGCCGGGGCGAAGGCGTTCATCGTGACGTTCACGCAGGCGCTCGGGGGCGAGATCGCCGGCACCGGCGTCCGCGTGCAGGTGTGCCTCCCCGGCGTTGTGGCGACGGAGTTCCACACAGTGCAGGGCATGGACTTCAGCCAGCGGCCGCGGATGACGGCGGACGACGTGGCCGCCGCGTCGCTCGCCGCGTTCGCGCGGGGCGAGGTCACGTGCATCCCCGGGCTTGATGATGCGTCGCTGCTCGACCGGCTGGCGGAGTTGCAGGGCGCGATCTTCGGAAGCGCCAACAAGCCGACGCTCGCCACGCGGTATCAGCCAGGCACGGCCTGAGGCATCGTCCCGACCGCGCCGGGGTTGCGCAGACGTGCGGGCGCCCCGTGCGGCGTGGGGATCCTACTAGGAGATCGGGCGCCGGTCCCGGAAAAAGCCGCCCGTCGGGCCGTCCGGCGGAAGCGTGGCGAGCCAGATCGGCGTGTCGGCACCCTGCTCGGGAGCACGCGGCGCGCAGGGGCCTCCCATCGTGGTCCGCACCCAGCCTGGGCACGCGGCGTTGACGAGGATGCCCGTCCCGCTTAGGTCGGATGCGAGCTTGACCGTCAGCATGTTGAGCGCCGCCTTCGAGACGCTGTAGGCCGGGGCGTCCGGGTCGGGATCCACGAAGCTCCCCGCGCCGCTCGAGACGTTCACGATCCGTCCGTAGCGCCCGCGCCGCATCAGCGGCACGAACGCCACGCACATGCGCCACGCTCCGAGCAGATTGACGTCGAGCGCCGCCCGCGCGATCGCCAAGTCCGCCTCGCCCGCGCGCTGGCCCAGGTCGTAGTAGGCGCCGGCGTTGTTGACGAGGGCGTCCAGGCGCCCATGCTGCGACTCGATGTCGTCCCGCAGCGCCGCCACCGACCGGTCGTCCGTGACGTCGAGCTGGTGCGGGATCAACCGCAGCTCCGTGGCGCGCGTGTTTGCGACGACCGTGGCGGCCGCATCCGGGTCGCGCGCCGTGACGTAGACGGTGAGACCCAGGCCGGCGAGCCCGCGCGCGATCGCCCAGCCGATCCCCCGGTTGGCACCGGTAACGACCGCGACCCGATCGCCGGCGGGCACGGCCGCGCCAGTCTTCCCTCGGGCGGGACCGATTGTCGGAGCAGCCATCGGCGGCCTTTAGCGCAACTTGCCCCGTCCCAGCAGCGGCCAGACGATCTCGACCCGGCCGTCCCGCACGCCGTACAGCTCGTCGTGGAGGCACACGGTGGTGTCGGAGTAGCCGACCACGAACTCGAGCTTGTCCCCGACCCGCAGCGACGCGTCGGGCTCGCTGAGCTCCAGCTTGGCGTGCTCGGCCGACAGCGCCACGGACGTCACGTGCGCGAGCCCGATCGGCTCGGGCGGCGCCGCGTCGCTGCTCATCGTCTTCTTGCCGGCGTCGCAGATGACCCGGGTCGGCGTCGGCCGGCTCGTGACGGTCGCGAGTACCGTGAGCGCGTACTCGTGATCGACGCCCATCCGGGTGCGGTACAGCACGTCGCCGAAGATGCCGCCGCCGGCCTGGATCTCGGTGATCCCAGGCACCCGAGCCGTGATCATGTAGGTGCCGGTGCCCCCGCAGCTGACGATATCCACCGGAAGGTCCGCCCGCCGGCAGCGCTCGGCGCTGTCGGCGAGCAGGCCCACCGCCTGCTCGATCGCGCGCCGCTTCTCGGCGGGGTCGGTGATTCGGATCGCGTGAGCCTCCCATCCCATCACGCCTGCGAAGCGCAGCCCCTCGCAGCCGTGGATCGTCCGGGCGAGACGGACGACCGGGTCGCCCGGCTCCACGCCGGCGCGGTTCATGCCGGTGTTGACCTCGATCAGCACGCGCAGGCGCACGCCCTTCTCGCGTGATGCGGCGTCCAGCGCGCGGACGTTGACCTCGCTGTCTACGGCCACGATCACGTCGGCGTGCGGGAGCAGGTTGACGAGCCGCGCGATCTTCTGGTCGCCGACGACCTGGTTCGCGATGAGGATGTCGCGGATCCCGCCCGCGGCCATCACCTCGGCCTCGCCGAGCTTCGCACAGGTGACCCCGTGGGCGCCGGCGCGCAGCAGCATGTGCGCGATCGCCGGCGTCTTGATCGCCTTCGTGTGCGGTCGCCACCCGACCCCGGCGTCGCGCATGTAGCGGGCCATCCGGTCCAGGTTCCGCTGCATCGTGGGCAAGTCCACGAGCAGGGCGGGGGTGTCGAGGTCCGTCTTGGGGCGTCCGATCGCCCATGTCTGGAGTGTCATCGACCGCTCCTGTGGTGCGGTTGGCTCGCGGCGGCGGCTACGGGACGGTCTCCCGCGGCTCGACGCCCGCCCGGTGCGGATGCCGGTAGCGGAACGTGTCCATCTTGATCAGCTGCCGGTAGCTGCCGAAGCGTGTCGGGTCGGCCGCCGCCAGGTCGAGCGGGTCGGGCGCCTCGTCGTCGGCCGCGTCGAACAGCCGGTGGATCTTGTACGTGGTCAGGCGCTCCGCGGGGACTCGGCCGGCCTCGCGGACGAGCCGGCGCATCTCGCGCGGCGAGATCAGCTGGCCGTACCCGGCGCCGGCCGCGGTGGAGATGCTCTCGTTGATAAGCGTGCCGCCGAGGTCGTTTGCCCCGGCGCCGAGCAGCAACTGCGCCACGCGGGGCCCTTCCTTGACCCAGGACACCTGCAGGTTCGGGATCGCGCGGTTGAGGACGATCCGGGCGACCGCGTGCACGCGGAACACCTCGACACCGGTCGGTCCCGGGCGCAGCCCCCGGACGAGGCCGCGTTTCCACATCGGCGCCTCCGTGTGGACGAAGCTGAGCGGCACGAACTCCGTGAAGCCGCCGGACGAGCGCTGCAGGTCGCGCAGCAGCACGAGGTGCCGGGCCTGATCGCCTGCCGTCTCAACATGGCCGAACATCATCGTGGACGTCGTCGGAATGCCGAGCTCGTGCGCGGTGCGGATCACCTCGATCCACTGCGCCGTGCGGATCCGCCCGGGCGCGATGCGGTTGCGCACCTCGTCGTCCAGGATCTCCGCCGCCGTGCCCGGCAGGCTCCCCACGCCCGCGTCGCGCAGCGCAACGAGGTACTCGCGGATCGACCGGCCGGAGCGCACGGAGCCGTACAGCACCTCTTCAGGCGAGAAGCCGTGGATGTGCATCTCCGGCAGCGCGGCCTTGATCCGCCGCGCGAGGTCGATGTAGAGGTCGCCGTCCATCTTCGGGGCCAGCCCGGCCTGGACGCACACCTCGGTCGCCCCGAGTTCCCACGCCTCGCGCGCGCGCCGCAGGATCTCTTCCTCGGGGAGGAAGTAGCCTTCCTCCTCCCGGTAGTCCCGGCTGAACGCGCAGAAGCCGCAGCCCTTGATGCAGACGTTCGTGAAGTTGATGTTGCGGTTGACGACGTAGGTGACGACCTCGCCGACGGTCTGACGGCGCAGATGGTCGGCCGCGGCGATCGTCGCCGTGAGATCCGCTCCGGTTGCCGCGAGCAGCCGTTCGGCCTCCTCGGCGGTCACGTCGCCGCCGGACAGCGCGCGGTCGAGCGTGCGCGCGACCTCCGTGGACACGCTGGCGAGCATGCGGTGGAGCGGGTACTCGGGTTCAGGACGCGGTGACGCCATGGCGGGCGAGGCCCCCTTTCACATACCCTTCCTCGTCGGCCGCCTTGCAGAGGCCGGCGCGGAGGGGGGCTGGGACATACTCGGAGCGCTGCAACAGGTACTCGGGGTAGACCGGCAGGCGCGGGCGCAGGGTCAGTCCGGCCTCGGCGGTGCGCGCCGCGAGGGCGGCGATCTCGGGCCACCGGGCCTCCGGGTTGACGAAGTCGATCGTGAGCGGCGAGATCCCGCCCCAGTCGTTGATCCCCGCGGACAGGTACACGTGGTAGGCGTCCGCGGTGAGATTCGGCGGCACCTGGATGTTCATGTCGGGGCCCAGCACCAGCCGCGCGACCGCCGCTGTGCGGACGACGTCGTCCACGTCGGGCTCCGGCGCCCCGGACATCGGTGTCGCGGGCTTCGCGCGGAAGTTCTGCACGATCACTTCCTGCACGTGGCCCCACCGCGCGTGGGCGTCGCGGATCGCGAGCAGCGTGTCCGCGCGCTCCTCCCGTGTCTCGCCGATCCCGAGCAGCAGGCCCGTGGTGAAGGCCACGCGCAGCCGGCCGGCCGTCTCGAGCGTGTGGAGGCGTGCCCGCGGATGCTTGCTCGGCGCGTGCTCGTGCGGCCCGCCCGGGCCGCACAGCCGCTCGCTCGTGTTCTCGAGCATGAGGCCCATCGACGCGCTCACGTCGCGCAGCCCCGTCATCTCGGATTCGGACAGGGTCCCGGGATTCACATGCGGCCACAGTGTCGTCTCGGCGAGCACCAGCGCGGCCATCTCCCTGAGGTAGGCGAGCGTGCTCCGGTATCCGCGGCGGCGGAGCCACGCGCGGGCCTCCGGGAACCGCTGCTCGGGGCGTTCCCCAAGCGTGAACAGCGCCTCCGTACATCCGAGCCGCTGCCCCCGCCGTGCGACGTCGAGCACCTGCTCCGCCGTCATGTAGAGCGCGGGGTCGGAGGCCGGTGTGGTGCGGAACGTACAGTACCCGCACGCGTCGCGGCACAGGCGCGTCAGCGGAATGAAGACTTTGGGAGAGAAGCTGACCGTCGTGCCCTTGCCGCGGCCGCGGAGGCGTCTCGCCGCCTCGCAGATCGCGCCGACGTCCGCGGGCTCAGCCGAGAGCAGGCGGACCGCGTCGTCGCGGCCGAGCGCCGCCCCGTCGGCGACGCGGTCGAGTGCCGCCGCGATCTCCCGCGAACGGACCCGACCGGGCGCGTCACCCGCGGGCAGTGGTCCGGAGGGTGCGGTTGTGCGGAAGGTCATGAGGGAGAATCCGGGGCCCGGACAGGCCTCAGCGTGCGCGCCTGGCGGCCCGGCGGAGCGAGCTCAACAGCACCGCTCCCACCGCCAGCGGCATGATCCACCACGCCGGGACGGCGCGGTGGGCCAAGAAAAAGGTCACGGCGAGGGCCACGATCACGCCGGCCGCGACGGTCCAGTCGTCCCCGACGATGAACTCGTACCAGAAGCGGAAGAACCCGATCACCGCGGCCGCCATGTCACTGTCCCCCGGTTCCTATCGAGGGCGTCGCCGCCATCCGCTGCCGCTGCTGCCGCAGGAGCGACGCGAACGCCAGCGACACCACGATCAGAAACGCCAGGATGGCCGGGATCGCTCCGTCCCCGCCGGGCCAGGTCACGCCGGCGCCCTCGGCGCTCCAGAAGGTCCCGAACGTGGTGAGCATGAGGCCGACCGCGAACTTCATCGCGTTTTCGGGGACGGTGCTGAGCGGCCGGTGGACCAGCACGCCGGTGCCCGCGACGAGAACCACCGCGACGGCCGCCCCGAGGACCGCGAGCGGAAGATTGCCTTCGGTGCTCCCGAACGTCACGACGATGAATGCCACTTCCAGTCCTTCCAAGAGTACGCCCTTGAACGACAGCGTGAATCCATACCAGTCGAGCCCGGCGCGGATTTCGGTCCCTGCGGCCCGGGCCGCCTCCGTCTCTCGCCGGAACGCCGCGTCCTCATCGTGCAGCGGCACGTAGCCGGCGGCCCTGAGCACGGCCTTGCGCAGCCACTGCAGGCCAAACACCAGCAGCAGGATTCCCACGACGAGCCGGAGGGCGTCGATCGGGATGTACGTCAGCGCGGGCCCGAACACCGCGACGACGGCGGCCAGCACGACCACCCCGGCCGCAACACCGACGAGCGCCGGGCGCCAGCCGCGCGTCACGCCGACCGCGAGCACGATCGTCAACGCCTCCACCATCTCGACCGCGGAGGCGAGGAAGGTGGAGAGGACGAGCAGGATGTTGTGCATCATCACCAGCGCATCACCTCGAATACACAGGCACCGGTCGCGCGGCCGCGCGCGGGACCGGGACCCGCCTCCGCTGGGTACTTACGTTCGGCGGTGGTGCGGGAAGTCCCGTTTGACCGGTCGGCCATTCCCCGTTGCGGGTCATGAGTTCACGAAGGCGCGGACGCTATCACCCATGGTGGCCCGCTCAGCATCTCCGCTCCCCCAGGGGGATGCAGGCGTCGATCTCGATACAGGAATCGCGGTGAACGACAATTCAGCTCCGAGCCGGAGGGGGAGACGCCTTCGCGCTTCTAATGGAGAGTTCTTTCTTCCTTCGCCCCTTCCTCGCGGCGAATCACCACTCGTGTAGTATCCAAGAGGTTGCCGGTTGTTCGGCGTAGTTAGACGGGGGGCCGAACGTCACGTTGGATGCCCCGGCCCCCCATCGTGCGGGCTCTCGCACGAATTGAGTGTGACGTGCTTGTCTAGAAACCGCCGAGAATGTCGAGAATGCAGTCGCCCTCGTCGACCTTGTCGTTCCCGCCAGCTCCGCGACCCTTCGCCCCAGTGTGACAGTTACTGTTCAAGTCGCCGTTCAGGTCGTCCGCACTTGCGATCCCAGTGCCGCCGACGAAAGTCCCACCGTACGGCAGGGTGAATCCTGGCAGCACTGTTATGACCATCGCGCTCAAGAACCCCACCAGAAGCGTCCGCCGCATCCCATCCCCCCAAGGTTCCCAGTCTGTGCACCTCTCGTCGCCGTCACGCGACTCTACTTGGTGCACTTGCTGAATGCCCCAAAAAAGGCCGGGAACCCCACCTGGAGGGTCCGAGCTAGCCGAACGCGTCTTGACGGATTCTTTTGGAGGACCCGCGGATCGAACGGATTCGATGCAGCCCTTCGCGCCGTTTGCGGTCCGGGGCACGCGCGACTCGGGAATAATCTGAGCAGACATCCCAACTGCGAGGTCCGTCATGGCAATGTACCGCTGCCCGACGTGTGGTCACGAAGCCGAAGTGGCCCCAAAGTACGGGACGGAGATCGTGTCCGTCTACTGCGGCCGGCATACGACACACGCACGAGACCAGATGGATCCGGTCCGCATGGAGATCGTATCTGTCCAACCCTCGTCCAGGACCCGAGAGCTTGTCACTGTCGCGTAGGCGTTCTCCTGTGGAACTCCTAGCGTTGAGTCGCATCTCGGCAAGTCTGCGTCTAACATAGAGCGAGCCCGCTCTGTTCCGGCTGGCCCAGCGACTCCAGCAAGTCAGGCCCGTTGTTCGCCGGTGTATTCACGTTGCGGTTCACGGGCCACATTCGGAGAATGCCCTCGCATGCGGGGCGCAGGACGGCTTTGGGATCGCCCTCCACTTCGCCCAGCCAGACAGGCCATTCTGCTTCGTCGAGGATGACGGGCATGCGGTTGTGAATCCGGGCCATGTCTCCGTTGGCTTCTGTCGTCACGATCGCAAACGTGCGTCGATCCGTGTCGCTCTCAGGATCGTGCCACGTTTCCCACAGTCCTGCGAGGGCCATCGGGTTCCCGTCCGCGCGAGCAATAGCATACGGCTGTTTCTGCTTCTGGCCGGGCAGTGATTTCCATTCGTAGAAGTTGTCGGCAGGGATGAGGCATCGCCGTTTGGCAAAGGCGTCCCGAAATAGCCCCGAAGTGGAGACGGTCTCTCCCCGGGCGTTGATCGGGCGCCGCGTGTGCATGGGGTCTGTTGCCCACCGAGGCAAGAAGCCCCATTGGAGCAGCTCCAGACGGCGGTGCCCCGTCTCGGGGGTGCGCAGAATCACCATCGTGGGTTGGCTGGGTGCAAGGTTCCAGCTGGGTTCGATCCGCGGGTCCGGGTCATACCCGGCCCGGAAGAACTGCGCGACAAGCCCAGGAATCAAATAGATGCCGAGCCGGCCGCACACTTACGAAATCCGAGTCAGCACACGGTCCTGAAACCGAATCGACGGATGGACGCCGGCTTCTGCGATTGGCCGGAACCACTGTTCGAACTCAAGCCGCGGATCAACGACGGAGGATTCCTCAAACAGCGTCGTCACGCCCAGATCGTCGAAGGCCGCTTCCCATGCGGGTCCGAAGTCTGGCTCTATCCCGCGCTCTTCCAGGGTGGCCTGCGCGAAGTCAAGCAGCGCCCGAAATGCGAGCTGCTCTGCCACACAGGCCGGTCGGTAGGCCTCCCCACTCCATAGCTTCGCGCTCACGGTGAGGAGACACGTGAGGAACTGCCGCGCAAAGGCTTCGTCGTACAACTCTAGGTAGCGTGTTGGGAGGTACTCGGCCATCCACGTCTCTTCGATCGGCACGCCCTTGCTCAAGTCGTTCACCGCATCGAAGAAGAACCGGAAGAGCAACACCGTGGCGTCTTGGACGGCGGTCAGGTGCGAGTTTGACAGTGTTGAGGTTTGCAGAGCCTTCTCGCTCAGCGCCACGGTACCACCTCCAGCGGCCTCTATGCTGGAAGTATTGCATACCGAACCTGTGTTCGCAACTAGAGTTCGCTCGAAGGTGGTCTCTTGGAGAGACACCGGCAACCCAAGAGAACCTGATGGTCGTTGGCAGCAACGAGATGGGTATGTACAAGACGCGGTGCACCACGGGAAAGACGAGAAGAGCGGCAGCCCCTCAGCGCCGCTTTTCTCGTTTTCTAGTGACTGCACTGTTGCGAGTCTCGAACGCAGAGGACGACAGGGGGGACAATCATCGGACGAGCCACAGAAAGGCAGCGCATACATCCTTGCCAGCTCGTGTTCAGTGTGCCGCTCCTGCCGAACGCGGCTGGTTCAAAGCTCGGATGGGCAGTACCAAATGAAGTGTGGCGGAGCGGTTCCGGGCCGTCTCTCGCAACTATCGCCGCTGGCGCAGTTGGTGCTTGGCGCGGAGAGGCTCACACGGTTCCCTGAGCACGGTCGTAGAAGCACACCCCGATTGTCGATGAGCTAGGCAGGTTTGCCCAACTCAGCGCGGGGTGTCGTCCCATTCAGAACCCGGCGAGATGTCACGATGTTGGCCATCGCGTGCACGTGCCCGTTGCCGAACGCGCTAGCCTCCGTGAGTGTCGCAAACCCGGCCTTCAGGATTGGGCGGCTGCCATCCGTTCCGTGCCGGACCACCCGATACCCCGCGTCCGCCGACCGCTCGACGAACACTAGATACGGTCGCTGCGGCCACTGTGGATATACCCACCCGCAATCGTACTCGTGCCCGGGCATCAACGGAACCGGTTCAGAATCGGAATGCCGCATCTGACCCCTCCCATGTGCGCCTTGTGGCGGTTGTCGAGGGGCACCGGTTCGACGAGAGTGTCGAAGGAACAGGCTGCAGCGCATCGCAGAGGAGGTGCCCCCCGTCTCCTAAATACCCAGGGGCTTGGCGCCAGCGGACATTCCTTTACGGATCTGTCGGCGGAGATACGGATGTGACGCGGCGACCCGGCGGGCGTGCTCGAGCGTGACACCTGACCACGGTCGTGCAAGGGTTTCAGGTTCTGGTTCCGCCCCAATCCGCGCGCCCTGGACGGGATCACGTACCTGATGATCGTCGCCCGTGTCCTCGGACTGTCGTGGACGATGAGCGCCATGCGACTCTACCGGCCCATTGTGCGAGCTGCCCGCCAGCGTCTTTCTGCGGCGTGAGTCGCCACAGAACGGCTGAGACCGTCGCACCGCCAGCCCGTCCTGAGCGGGCCGCGGCGAATTAAATTCTGCGCACGGAAGCGGCGCGGACAAGCCCGAGCTGCCGCTCGACGAGGTTGGTGTAGAGCCCACCTCGCGCCAGCAGGCTCGCGTGCGTTCCCGTGTCCACGAGGCGCCCGCCATCGAGCACGGCGATCAGGTCGGCCGCGCGGATCGTTGACAGCCGGTGAGCGATCACGATCGTCGTGCGATCGTGCATCAGGTCATCGAGCGCGCATCGCACTAGCGCTTCGTTGACCGCGTCGAGATGCGAGGTTGCCTCGTCCAGGATCAGCACGGGCGCGTTCTTGAGAAACGCGCGGGCGATCGCCACGCGCTGGCGCTGGCCGCCCGAGAGTTGCACGCCGCGCTCGCCGACCCGAGTGTCCAACCCGTCCGGGAGGCTTTCGACCATCTCGGCCAGCGCGGCGCGGTCGATCGCGAGGCGAAGCTCGCGGTCATCGGCGTCCGGCTTGGCCAGCAGCACGTTCGCGCGCAGCGTGTTGTTGAACAAGTACGTGTCCTGGGCGACGAGCGCGATGCGGCCCCGTAGCTGGTCGAGCGCGTAGGCGCGCACGTCGCGGCCGTCGAGCGTGATCGTGCCGTCTGACGGATCCCAGAACCGCAGGAGCAGGTTCGCGGCCGTGGTCTTGCCGGCCCCCGAGGGGCCGACCACCGCCACAGTGGCGCCTGGCCGGATGTCCAGGCTGAACGACGAGAGCGCCGCGCGGCGCGTCCCCGGGTACGTGAAGGTCACACCGTTGAACGCGATCGCGGATCCGCCGCGTGCCGGCGGTGGCGGATTCTCCGGGCCGTCGGTCACCGTTACGGGTTCGCGGTTGACCGTGTACAGCCGACGGGTCGACGCGAAGGTGTCGGCCAGTTGCCGGCCGACATTTGCGATCTCCGATACTGGGAGGAACGCCGCGACCGCGAGCAGCGTCAGGAGCGGCAACACCGTGGGATCCAGGCGTCGGTGCGCCGCGAGCAGCGCCCCGGCCCCGGCGACCGCCAGCCCGCCCAGGCCCATACCCACTTCGAGTTGCGCCGTCTGGAACGCGAGATCCTTGAAGAACTCCAGGCGCGTCGCCTGGTACGCGCGGACGACGTCCATGAACTCAGCGCGGCGCCGATCGAGCGCCTGGAAGGCCACGAGCTCCGAGAGCCCTTGAATCGTGTCCCCGACGTGGGCGGTGAGCAATCCCAGACTTTCCCTAACGCGCGCCCCGATCTGGTCGATGCGCCGCCGGAAGAACAGCGGCGCGATCCCAACGTACGCAAGGAACGGCAGCAAGGCCAAGCCCACCGGCCATGCGACGACGGCGAGCGCGATGAGCACAGTGGCGGGCGTGAACACCGCCACGGCCGCGGGCGTGACGGTGTGCGCATAGAAGTACTCGATCGTCTCGACATCCTGCGTCGCGAGCGCGACCAGGTCTCCCGACCGCCGTCGGAGCAGATACGCCGGGGCCAAGGCATCCAGTTTCGCGAACAGCGCGATGCGCATCTCGGCCAGCAGATCGTACGCCACCACATGAGCGAGGTAGGCTTCGACCCACTGCAGGATCCCGGCCAGCGGCGTGGTGATCGCAAGCAGCACGAGGAACGCGCCGTACGGCGCGCCGTGCCGCACGGCGGCGACGATGAGGGCGCTCACGATCGCGACACCGGTGAAGGCGGCGACACGACCGATGCCCGACAGCATCGTCAGTGCGAGCTGCCCGCGCAGCGGCAGGACAAACTGCAACAGCGTGGCAACGGTCTTCCCTAGGCCGAGTGGGAAAGCCCGTACGATCGCATCCTCGGGGTCCGCGGCGAGGTCAACATCGCCGAGCAGATCGGGGCCGCCGCGAGAGACCCGCGGACGTTCGGAGCGGGAGTCTGCCACAAGGACTCCGTCGTCAGCTTGCGTGCCCATCAACCGGCGGTAAGCCCCATCCCGTCGCATCAGTTCGTCGTGACGTCCGCTCTCGACGATGCGACCTTGGTCGAGAACGAGGATGCGGTCGGCGTCGATTACGCTCGACAGGCGATGGGCAAGGATGAGCGTCGTGCGTCCGACCATCAGGCGGTCGAGCGCTTGCTGGATCGCGGCTTCGCTCTCTGAGTCGACCGAAGACGTCGCTTCGTCGAGAATCAGGATCGGCGCGTCGCGCAGCAGCGCCCGCGCGATCGCGAGACGTTGACGCTGCCCGCCTGAGAGCTTGGCGCCGCGCTCGCCGATCACGGTAGCGTATCCTTGCGGGAGGGTCTGGATGAACCCATCCGCGTTTGCGGCGCGCGCCGCCGCGACGAGTTCCTCCGTCGTGGCGTCCGGGCTCCCGAGCCGCAGGTTCTCCTCGACCGTACCGTGGAACAGGTGGGTATCCTGCTGGACCACGGCGATCTGGGAACGCGCCTGTTCCGGGTCGATCGTGCGGTAATCTCGTCCCCCGATGCGCACGGTGCCTTCCTGAGGATCGTACAGTCGCAACAGCAGGCGTGTGATCGATGACTTGCCGGCACCGCTCGGTCCCACGATGCCGACACGTTCCCCGGCGCCGACTGTAAACGACAAGCCGCCGTGGGCATCGCCGCGCCGGCCGGGGTAGGCGAACCGGACACGTTCGAATTCGAGCGTGGGTGGGAGTGTCACCGGCGCGGCCCCGCGGCCGCTGGGCGTTGTCGCTGCGGTGTCCAGCAGGGCGGTGATCCCGATCGCCGCGGCCTGTCCGACGAGTCCTTGGTGCAGCACGGTCCGGAGGTCGCGGAGCGGACGGAAAATCTCGGTGCCGGCCATGAGAATGATCAGCAGGGCCTGGAGGCTCATGAGTCCGTGTGACACCCGGTACGCGCCGAGCGTCAGCCCTGCGGCGGCGCCGCTTGCGACAACGAGGTCGGTGATCCCGCGGCTCGACAGGCTGGTGGCGAGCACGCGGATCGTATCGCGCGACAGGGCGCGTGCCTTGTCCGCGAGCATCCGACCGTACGCAGTACTCTGCCCAAACGCTTTGAGCGTCGCCAGCCCCTGGATGGCATCGAGGAATTCTTCGCTGAACGTCTTCAGTGACGCCGAGCGGCGCAGGCTTGCGTGCCGATTGCCCCCGTGGACCGCCGGCACCACGAGCCCGAGGAGCGCGAAGACAAGCATCACCGCGGCGACCGGCACGTCCCACCAGGCAATGAAGGCAAAGATCGCAATTGGGGTCAGCGCGGTGACGCATAGTTGCGGAAGGTACTGGCCGAAGAAGGGTTGGAGTTGTTCGACGCCGTCCACGATCGACAGCATTACACCACCCGTCCGCTCCCCGGCGAACCAAGCGGGGCCGAGCTCGACCACCTTGTCGTAGAGGCGCGCGCGGAGTTGGGTCTGGATACACGATGAGGTCTGATGCGCGATCATAGCCCGCACGTATTCGAGCGCGCCTCGCAGGAAAACGGCCCCGGCCACGGTGGCGGCCGGAATGACGAGCCCTCCGGCTTGCGCGCCGCGGAACACGACGGTCAACAGCCAGCCGAGCGCGGCGAAGCGGGCAATTCCGACGAACGAGGAGAGGAGTCCAACCGCGATCGCGGCCGCGATCCGGAGCCTCGCGCCGCGCATCAACGCCCAAAGCTGTTTGTCGAAATACATCCGCACTCCTGTCGCGACGGCCCCACATCCCTGCGTTCCGCGCCACGGACGGCTTCGGCGCGCGCGTCCGCACCGGGATCAAGCGCGCGGAGGTCCACCGTCACCGGCTGTTGATGAGGCAAGTGCCGTCGGGCTGGGCAAGGCAGGAACGATCATCATCATGTTAACATGATACACGCCGTGCCACGGGCCAGTTCGAGCGCGACGAGCAGGGGATGCGCTTCGACCACGGTCCGACGGTGCCGCTGCCAGACTGTCTCGCACCACCAAGCGTGCGGGGCCGAGGTCACGGACGTTTCTCGCGGTGGTGGCCCGTTGCGTGCACGACTCCACGACGCCATAGACGCAGCGGCCACATTTCTCACGTACGTCGGAGTCACCGGATCATCTGCCAACGGTACAGCCGCATCGATATCCACTCGACCGTTCGAGTGTACTACGATCCGCGCCACGACCGCGTGAATCGCGTCGAACCGCTCCGACTCCTCGAGCACGACCGCGGCGGACCGGAGAGCTCGGCAGACGTGCTCCCACACGAAACCAAACCGCACAGAACCGTCTTGTGAACGCGGTAGGGCGCCGTGCTCGTAGATCGTTCCGGCTGCGACGACCCCTAAACGATAAACAGATCCCGCGGGAAGTCTGTGATCACCTCGCACCCGGTGTCTGTGACGAGTACCGTTTCGCCGATGATGATCGTGTAGCGGGCGAGGTCGTAGATTCCCGGCACCAAGTGGAACGTCATCCCGGGTCGGAGGGGGCGCTCGTCGCCGTCCCAAATCGACATGATCTGCCCTTCACCCCAGTCGGGCGCGTAGTTGATCCCCACGGAGTAGCCGGTGCGGTGTCCGAGCATGTGCCCCATCCCGTGCTTGCGGAACACTGATTTGCTCGCATCGTGCACTTCTCCTGAGGTTGCCCCCGGCTTGATCGCCTCGATCACGTGCTCAAGAGCCTCCCGCACGGCCCGCCCTCGCCGTGCCACCTCATCGGCGGGCTTGCCCACGACGCCGCTGCGGAACAGCGCCGCACAGTAGCGCTTGACCACCCCTGGCAGCTCGTAGTTGAGCACATCCCCCGCCAGGTAGGTTCGCCCCGCCCAGGTGCTGTGGCAGAGGCTAGTCCGGGGCCCGCTCGTGATGAACGGCGGCAGCCCGGCGTACTCGCTGCCCGCCCGAATGAGTTCCGCCGACATCGCCGCCGCGACCTCGTTCTCGGTCGTCCCCGCCCGCGACGCCCCGATCGCCGCCCGCATCGCCCGCGCCGCGGCCCGCGCCGCCGCCCGGATGTGGTTCAGTTCCTCGGCCGACTTGGTCACCCGCTGCTCCTCCACCACTCGCGAGGCGTCGGCGAGCTGCCCTCCCGCGCTTTCGACGCCCCGCTGAAGCTGGTGATACCGCTTGGGACTGATAAACCAGCTATCCGCTTCGGCCCCGACCGTCTTGCCGGCGACCCCCAGCTCGTGCAACAGCCCCAGCGTGGCCTCGACCGGGTCTTGCCGGTCCTCGTACCCTACGGTCTGTCGCGACCAGCTCCGTCCCAGCGTGTTCGTCGTTTCGATCCGGCGCAGCACGTTGACGGGACGCCGGTTCGGCGTCAACACCGACGCCTGATAGAAGTAGTAGCCCGGGCTATCGTGCCCCGTCAGATAGTAGATGTTCTCCGGCGTAAAGCTGATGAACGCCGCCAGATCGCGGGCCGCCATCTCCCGCCGGGTGTTGTCGAGGCGGCGTTGGAACTCCGCATCGCTGAACGGGAGCGCGTCGACCAGCGGGCCGGAGCCTTCCTGAACCTGTACTCTTGGGATCGTCATCGCATGCCTCCCGGCGTTGCGCTGTTCTGACGATGTCGGCTGTCGCTGACGGTCGCCCCGGCGGCGGGCCGCCGAACGGGTGCGGTCGCTCAGCCCAGGAACAGGCGGTCCGGATCCAGCCGCCGGAGGAACTCGAGTTCGTGGTCGGTGGGCGGGGAGAGCCTCTCCGGTTCGGCGGGCACCTCGATCTCGAACCCAGTGTTGTCGCGGACCTGCCGGACGTCGGCCTGGGGTTGCAGCGCGTCGAGGTGCATGCGCCGAGTCCGGGGATGGAAGCTCATCATCGCCAAGTTCGTGACGACCCTGCTCGGCCCCCCGAAGAGCAGGCCGGCGCCGGTTCGCGCTGTTCCCCCGGCGAGGTAGCCCGGGCTGGTGACGAAGTCCAGGCGTTCCACGAATCGGCGGCGCTCGTGCGTCGTGACGATGAAGACCTCCCGGCAGTGGGAGATGATGTCGCAGGCGCCTCCACTGCCGGGCAGGCGCACCCGTGGGCGGTCGACGGGGCCGATCACCGACGTGTTGATGTTGCCGTGCGCGTCGATCTGCGCGCCGCCGAGGAAGCCGTAGTCGAAGAAGCCGCGCTGCGCGTACAGAAAGGTCTGCGTGATCGGAGGGAGCATCATCGCGCGACACCCGGCGCGCATCTCGTTCGTCGAGATCGGAAGTTTTCCGGGCTGCGCCTCCAGGCCGATCACCCCGCCCTCTACGACGATGGTCAGGTGCGGCGCGTGCGTGGTGCGCGCCAGCGCCGACGCGAGGAGCGGGGTCCCCACGCCCGCGAACACGATCTTGTGGTCGGCGAGGAGGCGGCTCGCCGTCACGGCGAGGAGCTCGGACGCCGTGTACGACGTCATCCGCCCGTCAGCTCGCGGGCGGCCTCTCGCTGGCGGAGAAGCCGGTCCGTGCCGAACCGCCCGAGGTAGTCGTCGAAGGTCTCTTCTCCGTAGACGTAGTCCTCGAGATACGCGCGGGCGGCCGGAACGCCCTCCGCCCCGGTGCGGCGCGCGTAGGCGCCGATGTGGTCGATGTCGGCCTCGTAGAGGCCGTAACACTCGTGCGGGTACGCGCCGTACGGCACCTCGACGACCGCGTCCACCGCGAAGAAGGGGATCGCCGTGCGGTCGGCGCGGCGCCGGATCTCCTCGGTGTCCACGATCTCCTCGGCGCTGATGATGACCGTGGAGGCCGCGAGCCCGATGTCGGCGTCCATGTGCGGATACCCGTCGATCTGCGCGTTGCCGAAGCGGTCCGCCCGGTGGACGTGCATGACCGCGACGTCCGGAAACAGCGCGGGGACCAGGCACAACCGCTCGCCGGTGAACGGGCACGCCATCGTCTTGGCCGTCGTGGTCGTTTGCAGGTCCGAGCCGAGCATCGACAGCGTGGGCAAGAACGGCATCCCCATCGCCGCCGCGCGATACCGGAGTCCCATCGCCAGGTGGCTCCACTCCTCGAGGCGGGCCTGCCCGCTTTCGACGAGCTCCCGCACCACGCGCGAGAGCCCCCACGGGAGGCCGATGCCGATCCAGCTGGTGACGAGCTCGCGCGTCGCCCCGGCCACCAGGAACAGCTCGCTCTCGTAGCACATCAGGTTGCGCGAGAGCGTGAGGCCGGTGCGGCGCAAGCGCAGGATCTCCCTGAGCAGCGCCATCGGCGTGCGCGAGTACAGGCACCCGCCGATCGCCAGATGATCGCCGTTCCGCACGAGCGACGCGGCCTGCGCGAGCGACATCCGCTTGTCGCGCAGCGCCCGGTCTTTCGTCTCCACGCGGCGCCGCGCTTCCACGAAGGTCAGGCCGGTCACGGCGCGACCCCCGCGGTCATGCCGCGCAGGCGGGGGATCACGTCTCGGGCGATGATCTCGAGCTGGTCCGTGCGGTACTCGAAGGGCACCAGCACGATGTGTTCCACGCCGGCTTCGATGTGACGCGCCAGCTGCTCGGCGCACTGTGCCGGCGTCCCGCGAATGGCGCTGTCCGGGGAGGATTCGCTCCACGGCGCCACGTCGAAGTACCGGGCGATGAAGTCGCGGCTGCCGCGGTCCGCCTCCTCGAACGTGTCGGCGACGTAGATGGGGAGCTGGTTCACGTTGCGGAGGTCCGCCGGATCGCGCCCCTGCTCGCCGGCGATCTCGTGCAGCCTGCGCCAGGTCTTTCGGAAACTCTCCGCCGTGTAGAAGTACGTCAGCCAGCCGTCGCCGTGGCGCACGACCCGGCGGAGGACGGCGTCGACGTAGCCGCCGATCAGGATCCGCGGCCGCGGCCGCTGTAGTGGCTTCGGCAGCATCACCGCCCCGTTGAAGGCGTAGCCGTCGACCGCCCCGTCCACGCGCTCCTCGGTCCAAAATCGCTTGACGATGTCCAGGTGCTGCACGAAGATCTTCCCGCGGTCCTTGAAGGAGACGCCGCACGCCTCGAACTCGCGCGCGTACCAGCCGGCGGCGAATCCCATCACGAGCCTGCCCTTGGAGAGATGATCGATGCTGGTGAGCACCTTCGCCAGCACGACGGGGTTCCGTAGCGGCAGGACGCAGACGCCGGTGCCGAGCCGCAGGCGGCTCGTGCGGACGGCGAGCGCCGCGAGCGTGGAGAGGGCCTCGAGAAAGGGAAACGGGCGCTTTGTTCCCAAGAGGATATGGTCCCACACCCACGCCGAGTGGAACCCCAACGTCTCCGCCTTGGCCGCGTAGTCCAGGATCCCGTCGACGTTCGGCTCGTCCGGATGCGGGGTGAAGTTCTCGAGCGCGACGCCGAAGTGGACCTCTCGACCCGCCATGTGGCGCCTCCTAAGGCCCGACCGTCTCTGTTCCGGGCGGGGCCCCGCGCACGGGCGCTTCTGCCGCATCGTGCCCGGGGCGGCCCCGCGCCGCGTTGGGTTGCTTCGACGAGGATATCGAACTCCTGCCGGACCCTGCGTCCGAGACGCTAGATCGGCTCGCCCGCGGTCTTCTTCCGTTGCGCGTCGAGCGCCTCGAGCACCCGTTCCGGAGTCATCGGCAGGTCAACCAGGCGAACGCCCGCGGCGTCCCAGATCGCGCTGGCGATCGCCGCCGGCGGAGGGCCGGTGGGCGGTTCCCCGATTCCCCGCGCGTTGAACGGTCCCTTGCCCTCGCCGGACTCGACCACCACGGGCGCGACGTCGGGCACGTCCATCGCCGTGGGCATGAGATAGCCCGCGAATAGCGTGCTCAGGTTGGTGCCGGCGTCGACCGCGATCTCCTCCATGAGCGCCTGGCCGGCTCCCATCACGGCGCCGCCCTGGATCTGGCCCTGCACGCTCTGCGGGTGGATGGCGCGCCCGACGTCGTGGCACGCCGCGTACTTGAGCAGCGTAACAGCCCCCGTCTCCACGTCGACCTCCACCTCGACGGCGTGGCACCCGAACGTGTAGTCGGGGAACGTCTTGCCCTGTCCCGTCTCGAGGTCGATCGGCGGGGCCTGCTCGCCGTGGAACGTCGACAGGTGCGCCGCGGGGACGCCGCGGCGGGCGCACTCCGCGACCACGCGCGCGAGCGCGATCGTCCGCTCCGGGCTGCCGATGACGCTGGCGTGGTCGTCGGCGAGCTGTACGTCTACCTCGGCCGCCTCGAGCGCCACGGCGGCGACCGGCGCGATCATCGCCCGGAGCTCCCGCGCGGTCTGTGCTACGGCGTTGCCCGACATGTAGAGTTGCCGGGTGGCGAACGTCCCGCCGGCGAGCGGGGTCAGCGCGCTGTCGCCGATGTGGACGGCGATGCGGCCCGGCGAGACGCCCAGGATTTCCGCCGCGATCTGCGCCAGCGACGCGGCTTGACCGCCGCCGAGGTCGGTCACGCCCGTGCGGATCACGAGGGACCCGTCGGCCTCGAACCCGACCCACGCGTGCGCGCGGTCCCGGAACCACACCGTGCGGCCGTAGGGCTGGATGTTGCAGCCGATTCCCCGGCCCACCCTGGCCGCGGGGCCCGATGGGCGGCTCGGGGGGCCGAGCGCGGCGGTGGCGAGCGGGACCAGATGGGGCAGGGCGACGTGCGTGTCGATCGTCTGCCCCGTGGCCAGCGCGTCGCCCTTTTGGAGGAAGTTCCGCGAGCGTAGCTCCACCGACGAGATGTGGAGCGCCTCCGCGAGCAGATCCATCTGCGACTCGTACGCAAACGTGACCTGCATCGCGCCGAAGCCGCGCATGGCGCTGGTTGGCACGTTGTTCGTGAACGCGGCACGGGCGTCGATCGTGACGTTGGGGACGCGATACGGGCCGCACCCCGCGACCAGCGCGGCGAACAGCACCCGTGGGGAAAGCAGCGGGTAGGGGCCCGCGTCGGCCAGCAGGGCGATGTGCTGCGCGACGAGGCGGCCGTCCCGGGTCGCGCCCGTGCGGTACCGCATCGCGAGGGGGTGGCGCTTGGGCCGGGCGAGCAGGGATTCCTGGCGCGTCCACAGCATGCGCACCGGCCGTCCCGTCTTCCACGCGAGGAGGGCAACGTAGGGTTCGACCGTCATGTCTTCCTTGCCGCCGAACCCGCCGCCGACGAACGGCGCGATCATCCGCACCTTGTTGTGCGGTAGGCGGAGCATCTCGGCGATCTCACGGAAGTGCTCGATCACCTGCGTCGCGGCGCGGACGTTCACGACGCCGTCCCCGTCCACCCACGCGACCCCCGCCTCGGGTTCTAGGTACGCGTGGTCGACGCGCTGCGTTCGGTACGTGCGCTCGACGACGACGTCCGCGCGCCGGAACCCGTCGTCCACGTCTCCCCGCCGCAGCTTCCAGTGGATGAGGAGGTTCTCCCGGTCCGGGTGGATGCGCGGCGCGTCCGGCGCGAGCGCCGCCTCCACGTCAAAGACGCCGGGCAGCGGTTCGTACTCCACCTCGAGCGCCTCGAGGGCGTCCTGCGCCTGGGCGTCCGTTTCGGCGGCCACGAGCGCGACGGGCTCTCCTTGGTATCTCACGCACTCCGCCGCGAGCACGGGCGTGTCGAAGAAGGCGAGGCCGACGCCGGTCGGGTCCTCGTGGATCGCGTTTGCGGGGACGTCCTCCGCCGTCAGCACGGCCACCACGCCGGGGAGGGCGCGAGCCCGTTCCACCCCGATGCGGCGGATCCGCGCCGACGGGTAGACCGCGCGGAGGATGCGGCCGACGAGCATGCCCGGCAACCGCCAGTCGGCCGCGTACAGCGTCGCGCCGCGGACCTTGTCGGTGGCGTCGAAGCGGGGGAGGGACTTCCCGATGATCCGGTAGGGTGTGGACGGCGGGAGCGCTCCCGGTGTGCCCTGGGCCATCGTCACTCGCCCCCGTGCCGGCGGTCGTCTCGCGTCAGGCGGCGCCGAGCCACTGCCCGAGCGGGAGGACGACGACGCCCGTCGCCTCGAGCATGCCCCGCAGCATCCGCACGGCCTGCTGCGAGGGTCCGTGGTCCCCGTGGAGGCAGATCGTGTCGACCTCGATCTCGAGCACCGTGCCGTCCTCGGCCGGCAGACGGTGGTCCCGCACCGCGGCGACCGCGCGCCGGCACATCGCCTCCGGGTCCGTCAGCATCGCATTCGCGAGCCGCCGGCTGACCAGCGTACCGTCGGCGTTGTAGCCGCGGTCCAGAAAGAACTCGCGCGCGACGCGCATCCCCGCGGCGTCCGCCTGGGCGCGCAGGCGGGAGTGCGGTGTGGCCACGATGATCAGCGCGGGATCGATCAGTTTGACCCCGGCCACGACGCCAGCCGCGACGGCGTCGTCGGCCTCCGCCACATTGTACAGCGCGCCGTGAGGCTTCACGTGCTGCAGCCGGAGCCCGTGGGCCTCCACCACGCCCTTCGCGGCCGCGACCTGGTAGAGAACCATGTCCTCCACCTCACGCCCGGTCATATCCATCCGGCGCCGGCCGAAACCCACCAGGTCCGGGTATCCCGGGTGCGCGCCGATCGCGACGCGGTGGCGGCGCAGCAGCTCGACCGTGCGCCGCATCGTCCCGGGGTCACTCGCGTGAAACCCGCAGGCGATGTGCGCGGACGTGAGGTGCGGGGTGATCTCGGGATCGCGCCCCATCGGCCACGGGCCGAACGACTCACCCATGTCGGCTGCGATATCCACGCAGACGCGTGCGCGTGCCATTGTCGCCGCCTCCGGGCGTTCGAGGTCAGAACTCAATCGATCACGACGAGGTGCTTCCCGGCGAGCCTACGCGCGTCCTCGGGCCGGATCCCGCGCGCCGGCGTTGCCGAGGCGCCGTGCGACGGGGACGCGCCCCCGAGCTCGGTCGAGAGATAGCGCAGGCCGTTGTCGTTGATCGTGGACACGATGGTGCGGAGTGCCGGGTACCGCCGGGCGACTTTGACGCAGGCGGCGACGTTGCAACCGGAGGAGATCCCGCAGAAGATGCCTTCCTCCCGGGCCAGGCGCTGCGCCATCGCGATCGCCTCCTCCGAGGAGACCGTCACGACACCGTCGATCCAGCGCAGGTCTAGGACGTCGGGGATGAACCCGTCCCCGATCCCCTCGATCCTGTGCGATCCCCATCCGCGCCCCGCAAGGATCGCGCACTCCGCGGGCTCCACCGCGAAGCTCAAGACCTCCGGCCGCTGTTCCTTCAAGTATGCGCTCACCCCGGTCAGCGTGCCGCCCGTCCCGGGCGCCGCGACGAACGCGTCCACACGTCCTTCCGTCTGCTCCCAGATCTCCGGGCCGGTGGACCGCCGGTGCGCGCGCACGTTGTCCGGGTTCGCGAACTGGCCCACCTCCCAGATCTGCGACCCCCACCGCGCCCGGAGCTCCCGCACCTTCTCCAGCACGAGATCGACGTCGCTCTCGCTGCCGGGGGTCAGGACGAGCTCCGCGCCGTACGCCTCGATCACCTGCCGGCGCTCCACGCTCATGCCCTCGGGCATGACGATGATCACCCGGTAGCCTTTGGCGGCCCCGACCATCGCCGTGGCGATCCCGGTGTTGCCGGTCGTGCCTTCGATGAGGATCATGCCCGGGCGGAGGTCCCCGCGCCGTTCCGCTTCCTCGACGATCGCGGGGAGGATGCGGTCCTTCACGCTGCCGCTGGGGCCGAAGTACTCGAGCTTGACGAACACCGACGCCTGGACCTCGGCGACCGTGCGGCCGAGGCGCACCAGCGGAGTCAGGCCCGCGGTGTCGAGGATGCTCGCCGCAGGGCGCTTTCGCCGTTCCCAGTCCATTCGCTCGGAGGGCCCGCCTCTTCCTACTGGTGCACCGCGCCCTTGCCGGTCGGCTCGACCTCGTACACGAGGACCCGCAGCGTGGTCGGACGCCAGCCGTTGCACGGGTTGCGTTCCTGGGGGCAGTTGGAGATCGCAACCAATAGGTCAATGTTCGCGTGCAGGTCGAGGTAGTCCCCGGGGCCCGACTTCGGCTCCTGAATCCCGGTCTTCCCGTCGGGCGCGATCGGAGTGTTCATGAAGATGTTGAACGAATAGGGGATCTCGGCGAGCGGGATGCCGTAGGGCTTGAGCGCGCGCTCGAAGTTGCTGCGGCAGTTCGGCGTCCCGCGCACGCCGTAGCGGAACGCGTTCGTGTACTCGCTGCAGGACCCGCTGATCAGATCGTGCACGCCGCAGGTGTCCGCGCCGAGCGTCATGAGTTGCGTGGCCTTCGTAGAGTACAGGTGGTGACCGGTCGTCAGGAACAGCGCCCCGTTCAGCAGCTGCGTGTTCTCAGGCGAGAGCTTGTCGACGTAATCGCGGAGGTTGAAGCAGATGAAATCCGCCACCTGCTTGCCCTCGACGTCGATCACCCGGCACACCTGCCCGGCGCGCATCGTGAACGCGGTGCCCGCGCGCGGCGCGAGTGCCTCTTGAAACGCGATAAGCGAGGACGCGATCTCGGGCTGCGCGAGCGTATCGGGGCGCGCCATGGCCACCACCCTGACGTCGGTCGATTGCGCGGCGCAGTCCGCGCCGCCGCGCCCTTCGGTTCGATGGGTCCGCCGGGGGTTCCTGCCGCGCGGGGCTGGCGTGCCCGGCCCCGATCCTGGCCGGCGTCCGCCGCCGGAGGGCCGCCCGGGCGCGTCCCCGGCAAGGAGGACTTGCCCGGGGTACGGAGAAGGCGTGGTCGCGCGTAGCCCGGGCGTGATCGAGCCGAACGGTTGGACGCCCGGCCGTGGAGAGGGAGGCGAAGCATGCGCAGAGGTCTCGCGGTTGTTGCAATGCTCGCGTTGCTGTTACCCGTGGCCGCGCTCAACGCCGGTGCACAGGGGGCGACCATCAAGATCGGCGTGCCCGTCCCGCTCTCGGGCGGAAACGCCAAGATGGGCGACGACATTTCGAAGGCAGCCATGCTCGCGGTCGAGCAATGGAACGCCAAGGGCGGGGTCCTCGGGCGCAAGCTTGAGATCGTGACGTTCGACGACGCCTGCGACGCCCAGGCGAGCGTGACCGCGGCGCACAAGCTCGTCGACGGCGGCGTGGTCGCCGTGGCCGGCGGATACTGCTCCTCGGCCGCAATCCCCGCGAGCGCGGTGTACCACGACAGCGGGGTCGCGTTCGTCGCCGACGCGTCCAGCAACCCGAAGCTCACGGACCAGGGGTTCGAGAACGTGTTCCGCGTGATCGGCCGGGACGACCAGCAGGGTCCGTACGCGGCCGGGTTCATGACGAAGACGCTCAAGGCGAAGCGAGTCGCGATCATCCACGACAACACCGTGTACGCGAAGGGGCTCGCCGACGCGACGAAGGCGGCGCTGGACAAGATGTCCGGCGTGCAGGTCGTGTTCTTCGACGCCATCACGCCCGGCGAGAAGGACTTCTCCGCGGTGCTCACCAAGGTCAAGGGCCTCAAACCCGACGTGACGTACTTCACGGGGTACTACCCCGAGGGCGGGCTCGTCGCGAAGCAGTTCAAGGACCTCGGCGTGTCCGGGAAGTTCATGGCGGGCGACGCGAACAACGACCCGACGTTCGTCAGCGAGGCGGGGCCGGCGGCAGACGGCGTGTTCGTGACGTCCACCCCGCTGCCCCAGGACCAGTCGACGGCGAAGGCGTTCATCACGCAGTACAAGGCGCGGTGGAACCAGGATCCGGGCCCGTACTCGGCGCTCGAGTACGACGCCGTGAACGTCGTGATCGACGCGCTCAGGCGGGCCGGGAAGGCCGACCGCGCGGCGGTCATCAAGATGATCGCCGCCACGAAGAACTATCACGGTGCGACGGGGGCGATCTCTTTCGACAAGAAGGGCGACCGCACGAGCGTGCTCTACATCAGCTACATTATCAAGAACGGCAAGTTCGTTCCCTACGGCGCTTCCTGAGTCTGATCCGCCCGGGGCCGCCCCGGTGAGGGCGCGGCCCCGGGCATGGTTCTCCCCAATCGCATGGACCTCGCGCTGCAGCAGCTGGTCAACGGGCTGACCGTCGGCGCGTTCTACGCGCTGATCGCTCTCGGCTACACCATGGTGTACGGGATCATCCGCCTCATCAACTTCGCGCACGGAGATATCTACGCGGTCGGCGCGTTCCTGGGGCTGTCCCTGTACGGGCTGTTCGCCGTTCTGCACGTGACGAACCCCGTGCTGACGACGGTGCTGGGGCTGGTCGTCTCGATGGGATGCACGGGACTGATCGGGGTGCTGCTGTACCGGGTCGCGTACCGGCCCCTGCTGCACGCCCGGCTGTCGATCCTGATCTCGGCGATCGGCGCATCGCTGACCCTGGAGTACGGCCTCTTTCTCATCTACAGCCCGTCGTTTCTCGTCTACCCGCACCTCTTCGGCCGCGCCGGCCCGCCCCTCGGGGGCGTCGAGGTGTCCTGGTTGCAGGTGCTGATCTTCGTCTCCAGCGTCGCGCTGATGGGCGCCCTGTATCTGCTGGTCCACCGCACGAAGATCGGCATGGCGATGCGGGCGCTGGCGATCAACCAGGACGCCGCCCGGCTGATGGGCATCGACGTCAACCGCATCATCGCCATGACGTTCTTCCTGGGGTCGTCGCTTGCCGCGTTTGCCGGGGTGCTGACCGGGCTGTACTACTCCCAGATCTCCTTCCTCATGGGCTTTCTCATCGGCCTCAAGGCGTTCACGGCGGCCGTGCTCGGCGGCATCGGCAACATCCCCGGCGCCGTGGTCGGCGGGTTTCTGCTCGGCGTGCTGGAGGGCCTGGCGGCCGGCTATTTCTCCAGCCGCTGGAAGGACGTGGTCGCGTTCGCCATCCTGATCATCATTCTCGTCGTGCGCCCTCGCGGCTTGCTGGGCGAGCGCGTCGTCGAGCGCATGTGATCGCGTCCAACGGCCGCGCGTTCTCGCCGCCTCGGCTCGCGCTGGTCGCTGCGGTGGTGCTGGCGGCGATCCTGCTGCCGATCGTCGGGTCCGCGTACCTCGTCGACGTCGGCACGCTCGTCCTCGTGTACATCATGCTCGGCCTCGGCCTGAACGTGGTCGTGGGATACGCCGGGCTGCTTGACCTCGGCTACGCGGCGTTCTTCGCGATCGGGGCCTACACCACGGCGATCTTGATGACCCAGTACCACGTGGCGTTCTGGTTCACGCTGCCGGCGGCGGTGGTGTGCACCGCGGTGTCCGGCGTCGTGATCGGCACGCCCACGCTGCGGATGCGCAGCGACTACCTCGCGATCGTCACGCTCGGGTTCGGCGAGATCGTTCGCATCGCCGCGACGAACTTCACGTTCACCGGCGGCCCGGAGGGGATCTACGACATCCCGCACGCGACGATCGGTGCCTTCGTGGTGCGCTCGCCGCAGGCGCTGTACGTCCTCGGGCTGGCGTTCGTGCTCGTCGTCCTCGTGGGCAGCTACAACCTCGCCCGCTCGCGCCTCGGGCGGGCCTGGCTGGCGATCCGGGAGGACGAGGCCGCGGCCCGGGCGGTCGGCATCTACCCCGTGTACTACAAGCTGATGGCGTACGTGCTCGGGGCGATCTTCGCCGGGCTCGCCGGGTCGTTCTTCGCCGTGAAGCTGACCGCGATCAACCCGTCCAGCTTCACGTTCATCCAATCGGTCACGATCTTGATGGTCATCATCCTCGGCGGGATGGGAAGCCTGCCCGGGGTGATGCTCGCCGCCGCGGTGATCGTCATCCTTCCCGAGGCCCTGCGGGCGTTCGACCAGATTCGGATGTTCGCGTTCGGAATCGGGCTCATCGTCTTGATGCTGGCGCGGCCGCAGGGGTTGTGGCCGAGCCGGATCGGACAGATCGTGCGGCGCACCGTCGTCCTCTCGGAGGCGAGCGCCGCCGCGGGCGGCGCGGCCGGCGGCGCCCCCACCGGGGAGTAGCGGGGCGACGCCGGCATGACCGCAGCCTCCACCGCTCCCGTCGAGCCGGCCGAGGCCATCCTCCTGGTCGAGCGCCTGATGATGCGGTTCGGCGGCCTGCTCGCGGTGTCCGATGTGTCGTTTGCGGTGCGCCCGCGCGAGATCCTCAGTATCATCGGCCCGAACGGCGCGGGCAAGACGACCGTGTTCAACTGCATCACGGGTTTCCTTCGGCCCACCTCCGGCCGCATCGCGTTCGAAGGGGTAGGCGTCACGGGGCTGCGTCCCGACCTCGTCGTGAAGCGGGGAATCGCGCGCACGTTTCAGATGATCCGGCTGTTCCCGGACCTCGACGTGGACGAAAACGTGATGCTCGGCCTGCACGGCCGGACCAGGGCGGGCACGCTCGACTCGCTCCTGCACACGCCCCTGCACCGGCGGGAAGAGGCCTGGGCCCGGGAGGAGACGTACCGGTGGCTGCTGTTCGTCGGCCTGCAGGATCGCGCCCACAACCGCGCCCGCGAGCTGGCGTACGGTGACCAGCGGCGGCTGGAGATCGCCCGGGCGCTCGCGACCGGGCCGCGGCTCCTCATCCTGGACGAACCGGCGAGCGGCATGAACCCCGCGGAGAAGGCGGGGCTTGTACAGCTGGTCAGCCGGATCCGCGAGTCCGGCACCACGGTGCTGTTCATCGAGCACGACATGAGCGTGGTGATGGGGATCAGCGATCGCATCGTTGTGCTGGACCACGGGGTCCAGATCGCGGAGGGGATCCCCGACGAGATCCAGCGCAACCCGAAGGTCATCGAGGCGTATCTCGGCCGGGAGGACGACGTGTGAGGACGTCCCCGTGAGCCTGCTCGAGGTGCGGGACCTCGTCACGGCCTACGGGAGCATCGAGGCCCTCCACGGCATCTCGCTGGACGTGGAGGAGGGCGAGATCGTCGCGCTGCTCGGCGCGAACGGCGCCGGGAAGACGACCGCGCTGCGTACGATCTCGGGGCTCCTGCGTCCGCGGTCGGGCGAGGTGCGGTTTGCCGGCGAGAGGATCGACACGCGGCCGGCGCACGAGATCGTGCGGTTGGGGCTGACGCACGTGCCGGAGGGGCGGTGGATCTTCACCCTGATGACGGTCGACGAGAACCTTCGGCTCGGCGCCTATGCGGAGCGGCACCTCCCCCGCGCGGCGCTGACCCGAGTGTTCGCGCTGTTCCCCCGGCTCGCGGAGCGCCGGGGCCAGCTCGCAGGCACGCTCTCCGGAGGCGAGCAGCAGATGCTGGCGATGGCGCGGGCGCTCATGGCCAGACCGCGTGTGTTGCTGCTCGACGAGCCGTCGATGGGGCTGGCGCCGGTCCTCGTGCGCGCGATCTTCGCCACGATCTCCGAGATCAACGCGGACGGCACGACGGTGCTGCTCGTCGAGCAGAACGCGAACGCCGCGCTGCGGCTGGCGCGGCGCGCGTACGTGCTGGAAAACGGGCGCATCGCGCTCGCGGGGCCGAGCGCCGAGCTCGCACGGAACGAGGCGGTGCGGCGGGCGTACCTCGGCGTGGGCGCGGTCCTCGGTGCCGCGGACGCCCGCCGGGACCGCGCGCCGTAGCCGCGCGCGACGCGCCGGAAGTCCGCGCGTCCCGATCGCAGGGAGGTGTCGTATGGCAGAACCACGGGCGCTCTATGATCACGGCCCCGGGACCCCGCTCGACGTGGACCGCGCGTTCTACGCGCGGCTCGCTCAGGGCATGGAGCGGCGGACCCTGGTCGACCGGTTCGTCGTGCCGATCAGGTCCGGCCGGGCGTGGACCGTCCCCGCCGCGCACCTGTGCCGCATCGTGATCGTCGATGGGCCGCAGGTGGCCGACTTTAACGTCTGGAACCGGCACAACCCGCGCGAGCGCTTCTGGGCGGCCCGCACGCGTCAGCTGTACGGTACGCACGTGACGACGTTCCACCGGTTGTGGTCGTGCCTGCCGTACCTGCGGCCGATGCTCACCATCACGAACGACACCGTGAACTACGGCATCGACGAGGACGGGGCCGGGTGCCACGATCTGCTCGGCACACGCTGCGACCCGTATGTGCACCGGCTGTTGAACGGGGAGGAGTTCGACTACTCCTGCCACTCCAATCTTGTGCGCGCGGTCGCCCCGTACCGCCTCGCCGAGTTCGACGTCCACGACGTGCTGAACGTCTTCATGGTCACCGGGCTTCGGCGGGACGGGCGGTACTTCGCGAAAGCCAGCCCGGCGCGAAAGGGAGATTTCTTCGAGTTCTTCGCCGAGATGGATCTGCTCTGCGCCCTTTCCACGTGCCCGCACGGCGACCTGTCCGTGCAGATGTGGGGCCCGACGCGGGGCGATCCGCTCTCAACCTGCCGGCCGCTCGGGGTGGAGGTCTACCAACCGTCGCCCGACCTGCTCGCCGGATGGTCGCCCTCGACCCCGGCCGACTACCGGGGCCTGCACGGGCTGCGGCCGCCGTCCGCCTGACGGCGGAGCGGATCGCCCGAAGATGTCTGCGGCCGTTCCCCGCCACGCGCGCGTCGTGATCGTCGGCGGCGGCATCGCGGGGTGCAGCCTCGCCTATCACCTGGCCGAACTCGGCTGGCGAGACGTGGTCCTGCTCGAGCGTCACTCCATCTCTTCCGGCACGACATGGCACGCCGCCGGGCTGGTGAGCCAGCTGCGGGCCACGCAGACGCTGACGAAGCTCGCCGCCGCGGCCCGCCCGCTCTACGCGCGGCTCGAGGCCGAGACCGGGCGGCCGACCGGGTTCAGGGTGACCGGCGGCCTCACGGTCGCGCGCACCCGCGAGCGGATGGAAGAGCTCAAGCGAGGCGTGTCGACGGCGCGGGCCGCCGGCGTGCAGGCGGAGCTGATCGGACCGCGCGAGGCCCGCGGGCTGTGGCCGCTCATGCGCACCGACGACCTCGTCGGCGCTGCCTACTTCCCGGGGGACGGCGTGACCCACCCCGGGGACACGGCCGTTGCGCTCGGGGAGGCGGCCCGGCGGCGCGGCGCGATCATCTGCGAGGGGATCACGGTCACGGGCATCGCCGCGCGCCGCGGCGCGGTCGCGGGCGTCGCCACCGACCGCGGCACGATCGTCTGCGAGGTCGCGGTGAACTGCGCCGGCATGTGGGCGCGCGAGATCGGCCGGCTCGCGGGCGTCAACGTGCCGCTGTGCGCCGCCGAGCACTCGTACCTGCTGCTGCCGCTCGCCGGGGTGAGCGCGGATCTCCGGGCGCTGCGCGACCCCGACGGGCTCATCTACTTCCGCGAACGCGACGGGCGTCTGTTGATGGGCGGCTTCGGCCCGGCGTCCAGGCCGTGGGGCCTCGACGGGATCCCGCACGGCTTCGCGTTCGGGCGTCTGGACACGGACTGGGAGCAGTGCCGGCTCTTCCTGGACAACGCGCGGGCCCGCGTCCCCGCGCTCGAGGCGGTGGAGCCCTCGGAGACGTTCACCGGGCCCGAGAGCTTCACGCCCGATACGCGCTTCATTCTCGGCGAGGCGCCCGAGTTGCGGAATTTCTTCGTGGCCGCGGGGTTCAACTCCACGGGCATCGCGTCCGCGCCTGGCGCGACGCATGCGCTCGCCCAGTGGATCGCAGACGGCTCGCCGCCGTTGGATCTCTGGGACGTCGACATCCGACGGTTCTCGAGGTTCCAGGGCACGCCCCGCTATCTGCGCGAGCGCACGGTCGAATCGCTCGGGGTGCTGTACGCGATGCACTGGCCGTTTCGCCAGCCGGACACGGCGCGTCCCGTCCGGCGCTCGCCGCTCCACGAGCGGCTCGCGGCGCGCGGCGCGTGCTTCGGCGTTGCCGCCGGATGGGAACGCCCGAACTGGTACGCGCCGGACGGCGTCGACCCGGCCTACGCATACTCGTTCGGCCGCCAGAACTGGTTTCCGTACGCCGCCGACGAGCACCGCGCCGTGCGGAACTCGGTCGGCCTGTTCGACCAGTCCTCGTTTGCCAAGTTTCTGGTCCAGGGATCCGCGGCCGAAGCCGTGCTGCAGCGTCTCTGCGCGAACGACGTCGCCGGCCCCGCCGGCAGGGTCGTCTACACCTCGATGCTGAACGAGCGCGGCGGCATCGAGTGCGACCTCACGGTCACCCGGCTCGCGGACGATCGCTATCTGGTCGTCACCGGGGCGGCCGCGGGGGCCCACGACCATCACTGGATCGCCTCGCACATATCGGCGGGAACGCCGGCGGTCGTCACCGACGTCACGTCGGCGTTCGCGGTGCTCGGCGTGATGGGCCCCGGCGCGCGAGCCCTGCTCGCGCGCTGCACGGACGCCGACCTCTCGGACGCGGCCGCTCCGTTTGGATCGTGCCGGGAGCTCACGATCGGGTACGCGCCGGTGTGGGCGCTGCGGATCACGTACGTCGGGGAGCTGGGGTGGGAGCTGTACGTTCCCGCGGAGTACGCGGTCGGCGCCTACGACACGCTGCTCGACCGCGGCGGCGCCGCCCTCCGGCACGCCGGCTACCATGCCATGGACTCGCTGCGTTGTGAGAAGGGCTACCGGGCCTGGGGCGTCGACATTACGGGGCGGGACACGCCGCTCGACGCGGGGCTCGGCTTCGCGGTCGCGTTCGACAAGGCGACGCCGTTCATCGGCCGCGACGCGCTGCTCGCCCAGCGCGCCCGGCCGCGCACGCGTCGAATCGTCAGCCTCACGCTCGACGATCCGGCGCCGCTCCTCTTCGGCGAGGAGCCGATCTACCGGAACGGCGTGCTCGCCGGACGGGTGACGTCGGGCGCCTACGGGCACACGCTTGGCCGGTCAGTCGGACTAGGGTACGTGGAGTCGGAGGAAGGCGTGACGGGCGCCTTTCTCGCCTCGGGGACGTACGAGGTCGAGGTGGCCACAGAGCGCATGCCGGCGACGGTCGGGCTCCGGCCTCCATACGATCCCGCCGGCGTCCGCGTCAGGGCCTAGGGCGCATCCAACGCTCTTGACACTACGACGCGAAGACAAAGGGTTCGTCAAGGATATAATCAGAAGCGCGCGTCAGCGGCGATCGCTGAGGGCGCTCACCCGGCGAGCCCGAGCGGAGGAGTGACCTTTTCAGGCCCGGAATGAATTCGGCGGACACGCCGTCATTTCACGCTACTGAGGCCGCGGCCGGCCGGGCGCCGCGAGGGGCGTGCGCCGCGCCCGGCGGCGCGAAAGGGAGGGGAGCGATGCGACTCCGCGAGCGCGTGGCGGTGATCACCGGATCGAGCATGGGCATCGGCGAGGCGATCGCGTGGGCGTACGCGCGGGAGGGCGCACGCATCGTCGTCAACTCGCGGTCGCCGGAGCGGGGCGAGGGTGTGGCCCGCGCGCTGCGCGACGTCGGGCACGACGCGATCGCGGTCGACGGCGACGTGCGCGAGCGGTCGACCGCTGACCGGCTCGCAGCGGCCGCGCAGCAGCGGTGGAACCGCCTCGACGTCTTCGTGAACAACGCCGGGACCTCCATGATCGGCCCGTCCGAGTCGCTGCCCGAGGACGGGTGGCGCCTTACCATCGACACGAACCTCACCGGCGCGTTCTTCTGCGCGCAGGCCGCGGCGCGCGTGATGATCCCGCAGCGGCGGGGCGTTATCCTCAACGTCTCCTCGATCCTGGGGGAGGTGGGCCTGCCGAAGCGCGCCGCGTACTGCGCGAGCAAGCACGGGCTGATCGGGCTGACGAAGGTGCTGGCCAGCGAGTGGGCGCGTCACGGCATCCGCGTCGTGAGCATCGATCCAGCGTACATCAAGACGCCGATGGACGTGCACGATCAGGGGACGGGAGACTATTCGGACGCCGACATCGAGCGCCGCACCCCCGCGGGGCGCTTCGGCACCGTGGAGGACGTCGCCAGGGCCGCCACGTTCCTCGCGTCGGACGACGCCGACTACATCACCGGGTCGTGCGTCACGGTGGACGGCGGGTGGGTGGCCTATGGCGGTTGGTGAGCGCGGCCCGCGGGCGCGAGCGGCGGGGGCCGGCGCATGACAGACCGGCGTGAGCCGGCGGCCGTCCCGCCGGCTGCGGTCCCTGCGGGCCTCACCTCGGACGATCTCCGGGCGCTGTACCGGTGGATGCTTCGGCAGCGTCTGGCCGAGGAGCGCATCGTCAAGCTGTATCAGCAGGGTGCCGTGATCGGGGCCTGCTTCACCGGCTACGGCCACGAGGCGATCGCCGTCGGGGCGGCGTACGCGCTCGGCCCCCTCGACGTCGCGGCGACGCTCCACCGCGACCTCGGCGCCAGGCTCGTGCTGGGCATGCCGCTCGGGCTGTACTTCGCGAATTTCCTCGGGCGCGTCGGGTCGCCCACCCGCGGCCGCGAAGGGAACCTGCACATCGGCGGGCTCGGGCCCCGCATCCTGCTCCACATCGATCACATCGGCGCGAGCATCCCCGTGGCCGCGGGCGCGGCGCTGGGGTTCCGAGTGCGCGGGGAAGCGCGCGTGGCGATGGCGTCGTTCGGGGAGGGGACGCTCGCGACCGGGGAGTTTCACGAGGGGGCGAATCTCGCGGCGGTGCTCAAGTTGCCGCTCGTGCTCGTGTGCTGGAACAACCAATTCGCCCTCTCTACGCCGGTGGACCGGGAGGTCGCCGGGCCGATCGCCGAGCGCATGGCGGGTTACGGCATGGCCTCGTGCTCCGTCGACGGGAACGACGTCCTCGCGGTCTACGACGGCGCCCGGCGCGCGGTGGATCGGGCGCGGCGGGGAGACGGGCCGTCGTTTCTGGAGTGCCGGACGATGCGGATCCGTGGGCACTCCGAAGCCGACGACGCATCCTACGTCCCGAGGGCGCTTCTGGACGAGTGGCGCCCGCGGGATCCCGTCGCGCGGTTCGAAGCCTACCTGGTGGAGACGCGGGTGCTGACCGCGGAGCAGGCGGAGGCCATGCGGGCCGAGGCTCTCGCGGACGTCGAGGCGGCCCAGGCGTGGGCTGAAGCCAGCCCGCCTCCGGATCCCTCCGAGCTCGAGCGAGGCGTGTACTGCGAGGGCCAGCCGTGGCCGTGATGACGTACCTGGAAGCGATCGCAGACGGCCTGCGCCAGGCGATGCGCGCGGACCCCTCTGTGATCGTGCTCGGCGAGGACGTGGGCGCGTACGGCGGGGCGTTCAAGCTCACAAAAGGGCTCCAGGACGAGTTCGGGGCCTGGCGCGTCATCGACACGCCGATCAGCGAGGCCGCGGTGGTCGGCGCGGCGGTCGGCGCGGCGCTCGTTGGGCTCCGCCCGGTAGCCGAGATGCAGTTCGCCGACTTCATCTCCAACGCGTTCAACCAAATCGTGAACGTCGCGGCGACGTCCGCGTACCGCGCCGGCGGCTGCGTGCCGCTCGTGATCCGCGCTCCCTGCGGCGCGGGCACGCACGGCGGACCGTTTCACTCGCAGTCGGTGGAGGCGTACTTCTTTCACACGCCCGGGTTGAAGATCGTGTTCCCCGCGACGCCCGCGGACGCGAAGGGGCTCCTGCTGTCGGCGATCGCCGACCCCAACCCGGTCCTTTACCTCGAGCATAAAGCCCTGTACCGCTCGCAGCGCGCCGAGGTAGACGGCGGTCTTGCGTTCGTCCCGTTGGGCGCGGCCGCGGTGCGGCGCCCCGGGCGCGACCTCAGCGTCATCACGTACGGGATGATGGTCCACCGCTGCCTGGAGGCCGCCGAGGCCGCCGCGCGGGACGGCATCGAGGCCGAGGTGATCGATCTCCGCACCCTCCTGCCGCTCGACCTCGCCACGATCGCGGAGTCGGTCGCCCGCACCAGCCGCGCGCTGGTCGTGCACGAGGACCGGCTGCGCGGGGGGCTCGGGGCCGAGATCGCCGCGCACATCGGCGAGCACCTCTTCACGTCGCTCGACGCCCCGATCTGCAGGGTCGGCGCGCCCGACACGCCCGTGCCGTACGCGCCTCCGCTGGAGACGGCGTACCTCCCGAGCGTCGATCGCATCCGCGACGCCATGGTGCGACTTGCGCGCTGGTAGCGGGTGCCGGAGGCGCCGGCGATGAGACGCCCGCCGCCGGTCGGCCGCACGCCCTCCTTCGGGGGCATCGCCGCGCTCGCGCGCTCTTGCTGCGCTTCCCCATCCATCGCGTGCCGTCGCGGCGGCGGGCCGGGCCTGATGCCGCGCCGGGCCGGCCCGCACACGCAATGACTGGGCGGGCGTCCGGGCAACGCCCGGTGGTCGCCGTGCTCGTGCGGCGCGGGCAGCGGCCACCCGGCCTCGAGCCGGTGGAGGAGGCGGCGGTGGTTCGGTACGCGGCGTCGCTGGAAGAGCTGCGGGACGCGCTCGCCGGCGCGGACGCCGCGCTGGTGTGGAACTTCCAGTCGTCGATCCTGCGCGACGCGTGGGCGCACGCACGCCACCTGCGGTGGATCCACGTCGCCGCGGCCGGCGTCGACACGGTCCTGTTCCCCGAGCTCGCGTCGAGCGGCGTGACGCTCACGAATTCACGCGGCGTGTTCGATCACGCGATGGGCGAGTACGTGCTCGGCCTGCTGCTGATGTTCGCGAAGGACTCGGCCGCGACGATCGGCCTGCAGCGGCGCCACGCCTGGCAGTTCCGCGAGACCGAGATGCTGCGCGGGCAAACGGCGCTCGTCGTCGGCGCGGGGGGTATCGGGCGGGCGATCGGGCGGCTGGCGCGCTGCGTCGGCATGCGCGTGATCGGCGCGGCGCGGACCGCCCGCGCGTCGGACCCCGATCTCGGGCGCATCGTGGGCGCGCGCGATCTCGGGGCGGTGTTGCCCGAGGCGGACTACGTCGTCGTCGCGGTGCCGCTGACCCCGGAGACGAAGGGTCTGTTCGGCGAGGCGGCGTTCGCGCGCATGAAGCCGACCGCCCGCCTGATCAACGTGGGGCGCGGGCCGATCGTCGACGAGGACGCGCTGCTCGCCGCTCTCCTCGCGAAGCGGATCGCCGGCGCGGCGCTGGACGTGTTCAGGGAGGAACCGCTTCCCACGGACCATCCGTTCTGGGACATGTCGGGGGTGATCGTCTCGCCGCACATGTCGGGCGACTTTGCCGGTTCCCAGGACGCACTGGCGGAGCTGTTTTGCGAGAACTTCGCGCGCTGGCGCGGAGGCGACCCGCTGCTGAACGTCGTCGACAAGCGGCGCGGATACGTGCCGGCGGACGCTGGCGGCGACGGCGCGTGACGGGCGCGCCGCGGCGTGCCGAACCACGATGAACGTCGGCGTTGACGTCGGCGGGACGTTTACCGACGTGATCGCGCACCTGCGCGACGGGGGACCGCCTCGGGTGCGCAAGGTGCCGACGACACGCGACCCGTCGCGCGCGCTCCTCGACGGGTTGGACGCGCTGCGCGCCGGCGCGGACGTCGCGCGCCTGACGTACGGCACGACGGTCGTGACGAACGCTCTCGTGGAGGGCCGCGGGGCGCGCGTCGGGCTCGTGACCACGCGGGGCTTTCGCGACGTGCTCGAGATCGCCCGGCAGCAGCGCGATCATCTCTACCGGCTCGACGTGCCCGGCCGGACGCCGCCGGCCGTGCCCCGCGCGCTGCGGTTCGAGGTGACCGAGCGCGTCGACCACGAGGGGCGCGTGCTCACGCCACTCGACGAGGCGGACATCGCGGGCGTCGCGGACGCGCTCAGGCGCGAGGGGGTCGAGGCGGTCGCCGTCAGCCTGCTGCACGCGTACGCAAACCCGGCGCACGAGCGCCGGTTGGGGGCGCTGCTCGCTCCTCACGTTCCGTATGTGTGCCTGTCCTCCGACGTGAACCCGGAGTTCCGGGAGTACGAGCGTACGCACACGACGTGCGTCAACACGCAGCTGATGCCGCTCGTCGACCGGTACCTCGACGACCTCGTGGCCGGGCTCGCGGCGGCGGGCGTGCGCGCGCCGCTCCACGTGATGCAGTCGAGCGGCGGGATGGCCTCGCCCGACCGGATGCGCCAAACGCCGCTTGCGATGCTGATGTCGGGCCCGGCGGGTGGGGTGGCGGCGGCGCGCGCGGTCGGCGCGCACGCCGGCGTCACGGACGCGGTTACGCTCGACATGGGGGGGACGTCCGCCGACGTGTGCCTGATCCGCGACGGCGGCGTGGCGACCGTCTCGCAGCGCCGCGTCCAGGGGCAGCCGGTGCGCCTGCGGTCGCTGGCCGTCGAGAGCATCGGCGCCGGCGGCGGATCGATTGCCTGGCGCGATCGCGCGGGCGCCCTGCGAGTAGGACCCCAGAGCGCCGGGGCCGATCCCGGCCCGGCCTGCTACGGCCACGGCGGCGCACAGCCGACCGTCACGGACGCGTACGTGGTGCTCGGCTACCTCAACCCCGAGGAGGAGATCGGGGGGCTCCGGCTCGATCCGAACCGGGCGGCGGCGGCGATCGAATCGATCGGGGCGCGCTACGGCCTCGCCGCGCCGGAGGCCGCTGCCGGTATCGTGGAAATCGCGAACGCGGCGATGCTGCGCGCGATCCGGCTGGTCTCGCTGCAGCGCGGCTTCGACCCGCGGCGCCTCACGCTCATCGCGTACGGCGGGGCGGGGCCGGTCCACGCCGGCCGGCTGGCGGTCCTCGCCGGGATGCCGCGCGTGCTCGTTCCCCCACACTCCGGCGTGTTCTCCGCCTGCGGCTGCCTGCTCGCGGACCTGCGCTACGATGCGGCGCGGACCGTCCGCGCGCAGCTCGCGCGCGACGCTCCGGAGGTCTGGGAAGCCCCGCTGCGCGACCTGGAAGCCGAGCTGCTGGCCCGTTTCGCGGACGACGGCGTCCCCCCGGGCGACGTGGTCCTGCGGCGCTCGATGGACCTCCGGTACTCCGGGCAGAACTACGAGATCGAGGTGCCGGTCGCCGCCGGGCTCGACGAAGCGGCGATCGCGCGGCGGTTCTCGCAGGCCCACCGCAGGGAGTACGAGTACGCGACCGAGGAGCCGGTCGAAGCGGTCACCGTGCGCGTCGCCGCGGTCGCGCCGTCGCCCGAGGCGATCCTCCCTGCGGCGTCCTCAGCGCCGCGCCGCGGGCCGAAGATCCGGCGCGCGTTCTTCTACCAGACAGGGTGGGCCGAGGCGGTGGTGTGCGGACGCCACGAGCTCGACGTCGGGTCCGCCGTGCCGGGGCCGGCGATCGTCGAGGACGAGTGGTCGACGGTCGTCGTCTATCCCGGACAGACCGTGCGGCGGGACGCGCTGGACCTGCTCTGGATCGAAGGAACGTGACGATGGACCCCGTTACCGTGGAAGTCGTGCGCCACGCGATCCTCTCGATCGCGGAGGAGATGCGCGTCGTCCTGATGCGGTCCGCGCGTTCGCCGGTGCTGAAGGAAGCCGGGGATCTGTCCTGCGCACTGACCGACGCGCAGGGACGGCTGATCGCGCAGGGCCAGGACATTCCGATCCACCTGGGCGTGATGGCCTTCACGGTGGAGGAGTTTCTGCGGCGGGTCCCGGCGTCGGCGCTGCGCGAGGGCGATGTCTACTTCACGAATCACCCGGAGGTCGGCGGCAACCACCTTCCCGACGTCAAGGCGATCACGCCGGTGTTCTTCGGCCGCCAGCCGGCAGCGTTTGCGATCAGCCTCGCCCACTGGCCCGACGTGGGCGGCGCCCGCCGGGGCAGCTACGTCACCGCGGCGCGGGACCGCTACGCCGAGGGTCTGTGCATTCCGCCGGTCCCGCTGTTTCTGGGGGGCGAGCCGAACGAGCCCATGCTTGACATGGTCCTGAGCAACGTCCGCGGCCGGGAGGAGCGGCGGGGTGATATCCTCGCCCAGTACGCCGCGAACGCCGTGGCCGCCGCGCGCCTGCGGGAGGTGTTCGAGCGCTTCGGGGCCGAGGTCGTCGCCGCATGCATGGAGCGGTTCCTCGACGAATCGGAGACGATGATGCGCGCGGAGATCGCGAAGCTGCCGACGGGCACGTACGCGGGGGAGGACTGGCTGGACGACGACGGAGAGAGCGGGCCGCTCCGGATCGCCGTCCGCGTGTCCGTGGACGGGGACACGTTCCGCGCCGATTTCGAGGGCACGGCACCGGAGGCCCGCGGCCCCCTGAACGCCACGCGCTTCGTCACCGCGTCCGCCGTCTTCTACGCGGCCCGGGCGCTGCTTGGCCCCGACATCCCTGCGAACGCCGGCTGCTACCGCCCGATCGATGTGCGGATTCCCAAGGGGTCGCTGCTCGACCCCGGGCCGGAGGCGCCGCGCGTCGGCGGCAACCACGAGACGTCTCAGCGCGTCGTCGACGCCCTGCTCCGTGCGCTCGCGCCGGTCCTCCCCGACCGGATCGTCGCCGGCGGACCGGGAACGTCGGGGCTGGTGATCTTCGGCGGGCGGCACGAGAGCGGGCGGCCCTACCTGCTGTACGAGGTGCACGGCGGCGGCGAGGGTGGGAGTGCGGGCCGCGACGGCACGAACGCGGTGCGCGTGCATATGAGCAACGTCATGAACACGCCGGTCGAGGTGATCGAGAGCGAGTATCCGCTGCGCGTCGAGCGGTGCGAGCTGATCCCGGACAGCGCCGGGGGCGGGCGCCACCGCGGCGGGCTGGGCCTGCGGCGCGCCTACCGGCTCCTCGGCCCGCACGCGGAGCTCGCCACGATGATCGAGCGGGTGCGGGTCGCGCCGTGGGGAATCTTTGGTGGGGGAGACGGGGCCCCGTTTCGCGTACTCTTGGAGCGGGAGGGGCGGTACAGTCCGCTGCGGGGCAAGGACAACCGCGACCTCCAGCGCGGCGATCTCGTGGTCGTGGAGAGCTGCGGGGGCGGGGGGTTCGGGCCCCCGGCGGAGCGGCCGACGGAGCTCGTGCAGGCCGACCTGTGGAACGGCTACATGTCGAACCCTCAGAGGGGGGACGCGCCGTGAAACTGCGCGACCGGGTTGCGATCGTCACCGGCGCGGCGAAGGGCATGGGAGGCGCGATCTGCGGGTCGCTGGCGCGCGAGGGCGCACACGTCGTGGCCGCGGCGCGGGAGGCGGGGGCGCTCGAGGCGCTCGTGACGGACCTCCGCACCAGGGACCAGCGCGGCCGGTATCTCGTGGTGCCCACGGACGTGACCGCGGAGGACCAGGTGGCGGCGCTCGCGCTCCGGACGCAGGAGGAGTTCGGGCGCATCGACATCCTCGTCAACGCTGCGGGGGTGACGGGGCCGATCGAGACGCCGCTCCACAAGATCGATCCCGCGGCGTGGGACCACGTGCTGGGCGTAAACCTGAGAGGCGTGTTCCTGTGCTGCCGCGCGGTCGTGCCGGCGATGATCGCGCAGCGCTCCGGCAAGATCATCAACATCGCCGGGACGTCCGGCCTGCGCGGGTACCGGTACCGCGCCGCCTACTCGTCGTCGAAGTGGGCGGTGCGGGGGCTGACCCGCACGCTCGCGCTCGAGGTGGGTCCGTTCAACGTCAACGTCAACGCGATCTGTCCGGGCGTGGTGGAGGGCGGACGCATGACCGGAATCATCGCCGAGAAAGCCCGCGTGCGCGGCGCCACGAAGGACGACGTGTTCGAAGAGTACGTGGACGAGACCGCCCTCCGCCGCTTCTCCACCGATGACGACGTGGCCCGCGCTGTGGTGTTTCTCGCGTCCGACGACAGCCGGCAGATCACGGGGCACGATCTGATCGTCGACGGCGGTTGGGACGTCTGAGGAGGGGGCTTCGAGCGATGCCGGCCGTACCGTTTGAGTACGCCGCACCCGCCACGCTCACCGAGGCGTTGGAGCTCCTCTCGACCCGCGGCGAGGACGCGAAGCCGCTCGCCGGCGGGCAGAGTCTCGTGCCGATGCTCACGCTGCGCCTCGCGCGGCCGGCGATCGTCGTGGACCTCGACCGCCTCCGCGAGTTGCGCACGGTCCGGCGCGACAACGGCATGCTCGAGATCGGCGCGCTCGTGCGCCACGGCGCGATCGAGCGCGGCGAGGGGGCGCTCGGCGCCTGCCCACTTCTGCAGGAGGCCGCCCCGCTGATCGGCAACGTGCGCGTGCGCGCGCTGGGCACGATCGGCGGCAGCGTCGCGCACGCCGACCCCGCTGCGGAGTTCCCGGCGGTCGTCCGCGCGCTCGACGGCACCGTCGTCGCGCAAAGCGCGCGCGGACGGCGGGAGATCGCGGCGGCCGATTTCTTCGTGGGGATCCTCACCACCGCGCTCCAGCCCGGCGAGCTGGTCGTCGGGATCCTCCTGCCGGTCCCCGGCGCCCGGACCGGGTCCGCGATCGAGGAGTTCAGCCGTCGCGTCGGCGACTTCGCGATCGCCGCCGCGGCGGCGGTCGTGGAGCTCGACGCGGCCGGGCGGGTCGCGCGCGCCCGCGTCGCGATGGCCGGGGTTGGACCGGTCCCACAGCGGTTGACCCGCGTGGAGGAAGCGCTCACCGGCGAAACGCCCACGGGGGATACGATCCGGAAGGCGCTGGCTGCGCGGCCGCTCGAGATCGAACCGGACGGCGACGTGCACGCGTCGGCCGCGTACCGCCGCCACCTCGCCGGCGTGCTCGCCGCGCGGGCGCTGGACCGGGCGGCGGCCCGCGCCGCGGGGAGCGTCGGCCCGTGACCGAGCTCCGGATCGCGTTCACGCTGAACGGCAAGCGCCGGGAACACCGCGTCGCCGCGCACCGCACGCTGCTCGACGTGCTGCGGGACGACCTCGGGGCGGTCGAGGTCAAGGAGGGGTGCGGGGAGGGCGTCTGCGGGACGTGCACGGTGCTCCTCGACGGGGAGCCGGTGAGCAGCTGCCTCGTGCTCGCCGGCCGCGTCGACGGCCGGGAAATCGTGACCCTGCGCGGGCTGTCCGACGGCGAAGCGCTCCACCCGCTCCAGGCGGCGTTCGTCGAACACGGCGCCGCGCAGTGCGGGTTCTGCACGCCCGGCATGATCCTCACCGCGTACGCCTTTTTAAGAGACAATCCGCAGGCCGGCCGCGCCGAGATCCGCCGCGCGATCGCCGGCAACCTCTGCCGGTGCACCGGGTACACCAAGATCGTTGATGCGATCGCCGCGTGCGCCAAGCGGGCGGCCCCGCGTGGCTGACGGCGCCGCCGTCACGCGGGAGGCGCTGCGCGTCGTCGGTCAACGGCTTCCCCGTCACGACGCGCGCGACAAAGTCCGCGCCCGCACGCTCTACGCCGCGGACTGGCAGATGCCGGGCATGTTGCACGGCGCGGTCCTGCGCTCGCCGTATCCGTCCGCGCGCATCGTGCGGCTCGACACGGCGGCCGCTGCCGCGCTGCCGGGTGTCGCGGCCGTGCTCACGGCCCGCGACGTCCCGCGCAATTCCCTGTGGACGGACGTCCCCGGTCAGACGACCACGGTCGGCCCGCTGCGCGCGCGCATCCAGGTGCTGGCCGACGAGCGGGTCCGCTACCAGGGGGAACCGGTGGCGCTCGTGGCGGCCGAGACGCGTGAGATCGCCGCGAGGGCGCTCGAGCTGTTCCGGGTCGAGTACGAGGAGCAGCCTGCGGTGTTCGACCCGGAGGCCGCGCTTCGCGCGGACGCCCCGCGCGTGCACGACGAGGGCAACCTGCTGGCCCGGTGGCAGGTGCAGCGGGGGGACGTGTCCGCGGCCTTCGCCCGGGCGGATCTCGTGGTCGAACACACCTATCGATGCGGCCTCGTCGACCACGCCTACCTCGAGCCCGAGGCCGGCGTCGCGTGGGTGGACGCGGACGGGGTGGTCGTGATCCGCGCGTCCACGCAGGTGATCGAGCACTTCCGCGACGTGGCCGACGTGCTCGGGCTGCCGCACAACAAGGTGCGTGTGATCGGCCCGTACGTCGGCGGCGGTTTCGGCGGCAAAGAAGACGTTACCGTGGAGGTGTTCCTCGGGCTCCTGGCCTCGCGCACCGGCCGCCCGGTGCGGATGGTGTGGTCGCGCCAGGAGTCGCTTCTCGCCCGCCCGAAGCGCCATCCGTTCGTGTTGCACTACCGTACCGGCGCGATGCGGGACGGCACGCTCGTCGCGCAGCAGGTCGAGCTGCTGGCGGACTCGGGCGCCTACGCCTATCTCAGCGCGCTCGTGCTGATGTACGCGACCGTGACGGCCGCTGGCCCGTACCGGACTCCCGCGGTCGCGGTTGACGCGCGCGTCGCCTACACGAACAACCCGCCGACGAGCGCGATGCGCGGCTTCGGCGCGATGCAGATGGTGTTGGGGTATGAGTCGCAGATCGATCAGGTCGCCCGGCGCCTGGGTCTGTCTCCCCTGGAGGTGCGCACCGCGAACGCACTGCGCCGCGGGGACCGGCTGCCGGTCGGCCAGGAGCTCGACAATCACGTCGGCGTGGCCGAGGCCGCGCGGCGCGCGTGGACGGCGCTCGGGCCCGCCCGCTCGCCTTCGACGCCGCATCACCGGGTCGGCCGGGGACTCGCGTGCAACCTCCAGCCCTACGGCCGCATCGTCTGGCTGCACGACTGGGCGAGCGCCTGGGTCGGGGTCGAGACCGACGGCAGCGTGGTGGTCCGCACCGGGGTTCCGGACGTGGGAGGGGGGCAGGCGTCCTCCCTGTGCCAGATCGCGGCGGAGGTCCTCGGCGTGGACGCGGACCGGGTGTCCGTACACATCGCCGACAGCGCGCTCACGCCGCTCGCCGGCACCACGACCGCGACCCGCCAGCTGTACATGTCCGGCAACGCGGTTCTCACCGCGGCCACAGAGCTGCGCACGCAGATCGTGCGGGTCGCCGCCCAGATGCTCGAGACGCCCGTCGACCGGGTGGCGCTGCGGGAGAACGGCGCCGTCGCTGCGTCCGGCCGGCGCGTCACGCTTGCCGACGTCATGAAGGAATGCGCCCGCCTCGGCGTGCCCCGGAGCTACCTCGGCAGCTACCACGCTCCAGCCGGCGATCCCGTAGACCTTGAACGCGGCGGAGGGCGCGTGTTTCCCGACTACACGTTTGGGGCGCACGCCGTGGAGGTGGAGGTGGACGCCGAGACGGGCGCCGTGACCGTGCTGCGGCACGTCGCCTGCCACGACGTCGGCACGGCGATCAACCCGCAGAGCGTGGAGGGACAGATCGAGGGCGGCGCGGTGATGGGACTGGGGTACGGGGTCATGGAGGAGATCGTCGTCGAGCGCGGCGTCAACCTGTCGACCAGCTTCGCCGCGTACCTGATTCCGACCTCGCTCGACGTGCCCGACATCGAGCCGCTGCTCGTCGAGTCGGGGGACGGCAAGGGCCCGTTCGGCGCGCGAGGCATCGGAGAACCGCCGATCGGCCCGCCGGCCGCGGCCGTCGCGAACGCGATCGAAGATGCGATCGGCGTCCGGATCGCGGAGCTGCCGATCACACCGGAGCGCGTGGCGCGCGCGCTGGGACTGTTCGGCGAAGACTAGACGGAAGGCGCCGGGCGTCTATTCCGACGCTCGCGGCCCGCGCACGCGGTCTCGGCCGCCGTCGGCGGCGATCGCTCCGCCCGGCGCCTACATGCGCCGCTCACCCTCGTGGGCAAGCAGCTTGGCCTTGCGTACGGCCTCGATCCGCCGCTCCGCGAACACGTCCGCGGCCTGCGCCGTCGGGATTCGCTCCTTGCGCGCGATGCCGATCAGCGCGGACATCGTCTCGTAGATGCGCGCGACGTTGCCCATCGCGCGCTCACGGTTGAACCCGCCCGGGTTCAGGCGGTCGGTGTCGAAGATCGTGCCTCCCGCGTTGACGATATAGTCGGGCGCGTACATGATCCCCCGGTCCTCGAGGCGGCGCCCGTCCTCCTCGTCCCCGAGCTGATTGTTCGCCGAGCCGCAGACGATCCGCACGCGGAGCTGCGGGATCGTCTTGGCGTTCAGGATGCCCCCGAGCGCGCACGGGCAGAAGACGTCGGCCTGGAGCCCGGCGATGGCCTCGGGAGTTGCCACCTCGACATGGTACCGGGCAGCGAGCGCGCTCACCCTGTCCGCGTCGATGTCGGCGATGGTGACGTGCGCACCGGCCTGCGCTAGCAGCGGAATCACCTCCGAGCCGACCGCGCCGATCCCCTGCACTGTGACGGACCGGCCCTCGAGCGAGTCGCTGCCGAAGACGGCGTTCGCGCACGCCTTCATGCCCTGCACGACACCGAACGCCGTGGCCGGTCCGATCGGCCCGGCGCCGCCCCACGAGGCCGGCAGTGTGACGACGTACGGCGTCTCCATGCGCATGTACTCCATCTCGCGCAGCGTCGTCCCCACGTCCTCGCCGGTGATGTAGAGCCCGCCGAGGCGGTTGATGAACCGCCCCAGAGCGCGGAATAGCATCTCGCTCCGCTCCGCCCGGGGGTCCCCAATGACCACGCACTTGCCCCCGCCGAGGTTGATGCCTGCCGCGGCGTACTTGTAGGTCATGCCGCGCGCGAGCCTGAGGGCGTCCTCGATCGCGTGCATCTCAGACGCGTATGTCCACATACGCGTCCCGCCGGTCGCCGGGCCGAGCGTGGTGTCGTGAATCGCGATCACGGCCCGCAGCCCAACTGTACGGTCCTGGCAGAGGAACACGTTCTCGTAGTCGTAGCGCTCCATATAGCCAAGGATCGATTCCATGCGCGCCCCCTCCGAAAGGTCCTCGGCGCCTGCCCAGGCACGGTAAGATTACCAGCGCAGGGCCGTGACTCCTCTCCTCACAACGCGAGCGAGTGAGTCGCCGATCGCGCCGGGGTCCACGCGGTCTGATCCTTCGGCGCGCTGCAGTGCCTCGCTAGGTTGTTCGCGCAGGATCATGGTGCCTCGTCGCCGCCAACACAGCCTTAACCCCCTTGACCGAAAGCCTCTTCGCCTTCGCCCCAGCGCCTGCACGGCCTCAAGGGCCATCTCGTTCAGTCCCTAGTGCATTGTCCGAAATGTATTGATACTTAACGATGGGTGGTGTATGCTCAATGCATGAGCCGACCCCCTGCGCCACTGATGCTGCGGGATGAGCACCGAGCGGAGATCCACCGACAGC